>Ga0209061_1000751_pt1 | contig 71232 bp, 76 predicted proteins | sample Coa_R1_10_FD_187157 | JGI IMG/M metagenome (GOLD analysis project Ga0209061, IMG submission 187157) | Surface soil microbial communities from Centralia Pennsylvania, which are recovering from an underground coalmine fire - Coalmine... | ecosystem: Environmental > Terrestrial > Soil >... | reverse complement strand
CTTTACACAACGGTCTACGGAGACTACGTGTCACTCAGGCTCGCGAAAATCCTCGGCGTCGACCCGTTAAGAGTCGAGGCGATAAGCACACTAAAATCCATTCAGGGGAGACTACTCAAAGAATAGGTGGTGGTAAGTGGGCAAAGCCGAGTCTAGGTCATTCATAATTGAAATCGTTTGGGGTGACTGCGATGCTTCGGACCTAATAGCCGAAGAGCTCAAAACGAATAGGGGTGACTTCGACTTTAAGTTGCTTGGGCAGAAGTTGAGGCTTTCATCACCAAACCTCGAGAATATAATGCAGATATCTAGGATGATTATCGCCAGACTGGAGCAGGCGGATTGCCAGCCCCTGTTCAGCCTCTCAACAGAGGTGCCACGCGACATAGCTATAGTTTCAGGTGAAACAGATACCCCAAGCGGGTCTGCTAACCGCAAAGCTTCAAAAAGTAAGAAACAGTTGTAACACACTTAACATCCTTATCTACAGTACGAATACTAGTGAAACAAGAATTTTGAAGGTTACCGTTTCCAACGAGTCGATTCCCTGCTAGCACATTCAATTCAACGATAGCGGTGGGCTCTCTCGGGGTGACGCATCTGTGTTTAAGGGTAATCACGTGTAGTCTCAGGAAGTTTACAGCTCTGTTTGGGTGTATCTAGCGTTTTGTGGTGGTTTAAAGGTGGATAAGAGTGTTTCTAACGGTCTATTTCCCCAAGTACGGGGTCCCATGTTCCGAGTATTACCAACGCGTCCTGTAGTTTTTGGCCGATCATCATTCTCTTTGCTACGTAAACATTTATGAATGCTGCACTCTTTATCTTCATCCTCACAGGCCTAGGTGAACCGTTGCTCACAACATAGTAGGATCCCTCGCCCCGCGGCGTCTCCACCCTACTGGACGCTTCACCTTCAGGTATACTCAGTGTGGGAGCCTTGCCCTGATATGGGCCGCTTGGAAGGTCTTTTAAGGCTTGTCTGACTATTGATATACTCTGCTTTATTTCTTCTACACGCATCATGAATCTGTCAAGGTTGTCTCCGTGTTTTCCCACTGGTACGTCGAAGTCAAACCTGTCATATACAGAGTAGGGGTCATCCTTTCTAACATCGAATGGTATGCCTGAAGCCCTGAGGCCGGGTCCAACCGCTCCCCACTCCACTGCATCTTGCGGTGAGAGTACGCCAACTCCCTCAAATCTTTTGAGGAATACGGGGTTCTTCTCATATATATATGAGAACTCCACAAGGTGTTTCTCTACGGTGTCAACCACTTGTCTAGCCCTCTCCGTGAATCCCTTCGGTAGGTCACGGTTCACCCCTCCGAATCTAAAGTAGTTGGGAAGCATCCTCGCACCACAAACCATCTCGTTGAGGTCGAGCACAAGCTCCCTGTCTCTAAGACCCCACACGAACCCAGTGAGCTGACCCACAGCGTCCCCCGCTGTCGCAAGATACATCAAGTGGCTCTGTATCCTGTCTAACTCAGCCATTATAACCCTAATATACTCTGCTCTCTCGGGTACCTCTACCCCCGCAAGCTCCTCGACGGCCATAACATACGCCCACTCCCAGTTTATCGGGGAAACATAGTTGGTTCTGTCGGGGTATGGTAGAAGCTGTATCCACGTGTTGTTCTCCCCGAGCTTCTCGTGGTTCCTGTGCAGGTAGCCTATGACCACGTCCGCATCAATGATTATTTCCCCGTCAAGCCTCGCTCTAACCATCATTGGGCCGTGGGTTGATGGGTGGTGGGGGCCGAAATTGAGTGTTAGGATGTTCTCCTCGACTTCAGGGTCTTCCTCCAACCACTTCTTGGGCAGCGAGAGTTTCCCCTCATTGATCCTCCATGTTTGGGGTGGGGGCTGACCCAGTTTAGGGTCTATGGGGTAGCCTCTCCTATCATAGAGTTTGCGAAGAGGGTGACTGGTCCAATCCTCCCTAAGCAGTATTCGCCTCATATCGGGGTGACCCACAAAGCGTATACCGAACAAGTCGTAAACCTCCCTTTCAAACCAGTCAGCAGCCTCATACACACCCGTCGAAGTGGGGAAGTCAACCAGCTCATCCCTTTCACTATGCGCCACCCTAGTTTTGACTTCCAGTTCAACCATCTTCTGTATCGACCAAAGATTGTATACCAAGTCGAACGCCTTACCCCAGTCCACTGCAGTAATATAGTTTAGGTGGTCAAAGCCCAGCTGGTTTTTAGAGTACCTCAAAACGTCAAGCGTCGCCTCAGGCGCGCACTCAACCCTAATCCTACGCCTCCTTACCACATTGGCGGATTTAACGGCCGTGGGGAAAGCGGTTTTGAGCGACGTTACAATAGTTTTTTCGAGAGCCAACGGGTCAGTCTGCTGCACCGCCGTGTTTACGCTCTGCTGCGCGCTCATACGCTTCACCCGTTTAGCGGAGGCTTCACACTCTGAGCTTCCAGCTCACCACTAACAGGTTTACTCTGATTCTCCTCATAGTACGCATCAATCAACTCTTGAACCTTCATCAAACCGTAGACCAGAGCTTCGGGGCGGGGTGGACAACCAGGTACGTACACGTCGACGGGTATCACGTCGTCCACACCGTCCACCACATCATAGAGATCCCGGAAGGGTCCCCCAGACGTCGCGCACGCCCCCATGGAGACAACGAACTTCGGCTCCAACATTTGCTCATAAAGTCTCCTAACAACTGGGGCCATCTTCTTAGTGACGGTGCCGGCCACAATCATAACGTCCGCCTGCCTCGGGGAGGCTCTCTGCATGAGCATACCCAGCCTCTCGGCATCCGTCTTAGAAGCACCGGTCTGCATCATCTCTATCGCACAGCACGCTATACCGAAGGCTAGTGGCCATAATGAATTCTTTTGGCCCCACTTGATTATCGTTACAACACCCCTCAATTCATCTAAGTAACTCATACTTGAAAAACTAGAGGTAACGTGAAGCTATAAGGGTTATGGGGTAGCACTATGTTTACTCACTAAGCATAAGACACCAAACCAGCCACGAATAGCCCCTCCCAAGTATTGGGTGGAGTATGCTCGACTAATGTTTGCCTATAGACTGAGCTTTGATTCATGCAGAGCCACCCCCATTGTGGGATCGTATCTATTCCAGCTGAGGTATTAGCCGATTAAAGGCGAAAATGCTGATGAGTGGTTAAAAACAAAAAATGGGTTTAGATGTTTGCTACTTGTTTTAAAAAGTACACGTGTAGGCGTGGGTCGCCTGAGAGCTCTGGATGGAAGGATGTGGCCACTATATTGGCCTGTCTAACAGCAACGATACCTTCCTCTATTTTCGCCAAGACCTCTACGCCTTGGCCTACCTGCTTGATGATGGGCGCCCTTATGAAAACTCCTCTAAAGGGTTTCTCGCCTAGCACTGGTATTGAAATGTCTCTTTCAAACGAGTCTGGCTGCCTCCCGAAGTGGTTTCTTTCTACGTCAACGTCGAGTACGCCTAGTAGAGGTTGGTTTTTCTCACCCACCACGCTGTCTCTGGACTTCTTGGATAGTAGGATCATGCCAGCGCATGTTCCAAGCGCTGGAAGACCGTTTAGAACGCCCTCCTTGAGCTTCTCTAGAAGTTTGGAGTTCTCAGCTAAGCCCCCTATAACCGTGCTTTCACCGCCCGGGATGGAGATTGCCGTCAACCCCTCAAGTTGGTTCGGTTGCTTAACGATTACAACATCTGCCTGTGTTCCTAACACGTCGGCGGCTCTCTCCCAGGCCTCCACGTGCTCCTCAACGTCGCCCTGCAGTCCTAATACTCCAAGCTTGAGTTTCAGTTGGGTCCACGCTCCTGCATTTTAAAGACCATCGTGTTTTCATCCAGTCCCTCCATAGATTTCGTCTCATCCACACTCTTTTGAACTTCGGCCACAACTTCGGGCTCATCGAAGAATGAAGTGGCCTCAACAATCGCGCGAGCTCTCTCGAAGGGATCCCTTGACTTGAATATACCACTACCAACGAATATACCATCCGCTCCAAGCCTCATCATTTCAGCTGCATCCGCGGGTGTGGCTATACCCCCAGCGGCAAAGTTGACTACGGGAAGCCTGTTGAGCCTAGCGGTCTCCACCACCAATTCTAGTGACACCTGCATTTCACGTGCCTTCAACATCAACTCTTGATAGTCGCCTTCAAGATAAAGCGCTCTCACATCAGCTAATTCCTTTTTGATAAGCCTAAAGTGCTTTACAGCCTCAGCAACATTACCAGTACCCGGCTCACCCTTCGTCCTAATCATGGCGGCGCCCTCCTCGATCCTCCTGAGAGCCTCGCCAAGGCTTCTCGCACCATTCACAAAGGGCGTCTTAAAACTCCACTTCCAAATATGCCTCTGGTCATCGGCGGGTGTGAGAACCTCTGACTCATCAATCATGTCTACACCAATAGCCTGCAGCACTTCGGCCTCATATGTGTGCCCTATTCTACACTTCGCCATCACCGGTATAGTTATGTGGTCCATCACATCCTCAATTATCCTGAGGCTAGCGGTCCTCGCCACCCCCCCAGCCTTCCTCACATCATATGGAAGCTTATCAAGCACCATCACAGCCACAGCGCCCGCGTCCTCCGCTATCTGAGCCTGCTCAACATTAGTAACATCCATCACTACACCATGCTTTAGCATATGGGCGAAGCCACGTTTAACGAGAACAGTACCCTGAACACCCACACCGTTACGCCACTCAGGAACCCGCTCGGAGAACGGGTAACCTATAGTTGAAACCATCCACTATCGAACATAAAACCACTGAACCCATAAATTAGGTTTGTCAAGTGTAGTCAAAGCCACCACTAGGGATGGGGGTGCACTGATTACTAGTTTCCATACTTAGCGACGCCTCTTACCTCTGCGTATCCAGTAAATACGGAAGGTAGATTAAAAACAACAATGTAGTGAAAAGCTTTTTAGTGTGTGGGTGTATTTCGCTTTGGGTAGTTATGGTTAGTGAGAGGGTTATCGGCGGCCTGATATTCGCGGTCTTCCTAGTCATACTCGTGGTGTTCACCGTGGTGCTCTGGTACCCACCCCTCGCCGCAGCGTACAGCATACTCGCACTCAAAATCGTGGACTGGGTGCTCGTGGTGGGCGTCTCAGCCATAGCCATATGGCTTGGCTGGGTGATGATAAGCACCAAACCAATAGTCCCAGAGGACAAACCAGAGCAGCCCCCAACAACAACCGAGGGCGGCAACGCTGAAGGCAGCGGTGCCACCGCTAGTGGTGCTGGCGTGAATCAACCACAAACCACGACAACAACAAACCCAACTCAGAACAAAAAATAGCAAACGCGCCAAGTAATACTGATAGACGTCTTAAATAGCATTAGCAACTCTAAACTTATACATAGCAATTTTTTTCTAACCGTTAATAATACTTCTACATAATATGAATATATCTTAGTTAACACTCGATACCATCAGGCGGCAATAAAAATTAAACCCCAAAAATAATATTAAAACTACAGCTCCACCCCGCGCATACATGACTTATAGAATCCACTTCCAAATTCGGAGTGCATACTATAATGAATAAGCTCTGCGTACGTCCTAATAGTGCCTCGATATGGGTTTTGGAGCGCTTTTCAGAGGCAGTTTTCCCTATAACTGGGTGCTTAATGCATAGAAAAATGTTTAAGTATGCGTGGATATTAACTCTGAGTTGTCCGACTTATTAAAGGACATCAGAGGGTCGCTAAAGTCGATTTTAGACCAGCATTTGAAAGCCGTGATACTTATTGATAGGTATGGTACACAGCTGGCTTCGGTATCCGCCATAGACCTTCCAAGGGAGACTCTCTCAAAGGTTTCCGCTGTTTTGTATGGCTCAGCTGAACGCCTCGGGGAGAACCTAAGTAAGGGTGCGCCTAGATGCATTTTCATAGAGTATAATAATATGGTTATATGTATAGTTAAGACGATGTCGGGGAAATATGTGGTTGTTGGCGTGTCTGATGGGTATACCCAAGACGTCTTGCCCAAGTTAGAGGCTCTTTCGGTTAAACTTTAGCTGTGTGATACTCGGCCCATTGGTGCGGAGTCTCCCAGACTCGGACCGTGATCGCCAAGGTGGGGGGTATTTTCTCCTTCAATGAGGTATGTATATAGAAAGCTATGTTTTCTGCGGAGGGTGGCTGGTACTCCTTCGGTATTGAATCATTGAGGTAGGTGTGATCCAATAGGCCAACGATGGTGTTGAGATATGATTTCACATCTCCGAAGTCTATTAGGAAACCGTTTTGGTTAAGTTTATCACCTGAAAGCGAAACCTCAACCTTATAGTTGTGGCCGTGCATACGTCCACACTTCGGGTGCCCAGGTATTATGTGGGCGGCCGAAAACTCGATGTCTACAGCGATACGCCACAATTCTAGGCATCAATCAATCATGGGAGTATTAAGCCAAGCGGTCGCCGGGGAACTCGCACATTGTGAGAATGCGAGTAATTATCTTCAAATGGGTTTTCTTGGATTTCCGTAAGTAGTTAAAGTCTGGCTAGGAATACCTTATATTATGGCTTGACCCTTATTACATTGGTATGGCTGAGGAGAAGAATGCTAATCTTAATGGTAAGGAGGAGTTGAAGCAGAAGATAATGGATGCCTTGAAGAACTGTTATGACCCCGAGATACCGATTAACATAGTTGACCTCGGCTTGGTTTACGATGTTGTAATAAATGATTCCAACGAGGTTTTCCTAAGAATCGGATTAACAGCCCCTGGCTGCCCTGTGGGTTACCTGCTTGAGGAAGAGGTTGTTCAGGAGGTCAGCAAGATACCCGAAGTCAAAAGGGTCGATGTCGAGATTGCAAGGACACCTCTTTGGACGCCGGACAGGATGAGTGAGGACGCAAGGAGACAGCTCGGCCTGCTCTAAGCCGCGGCCGACTCATCATCCAAGCACACACCGCACCTCTGCCTCGAGATGGCTGGGTCTATTCTAGCGTGGAAGTCACACATATAACCATGCTTTAGAACATACTCACATAGGTCGTCTATCCTCTTTGCCACATTGACAGGTGTGAGTTCGCCTGAAGCGATCCTCTCAGCCAAATCATCCACTAATCTGACCACATCCTTATGCGACTCGAGGTCTATTGCCACACCCCTATTCTTGGTGTCATAGCGGCTTATAGCGGACTGGGAAACCCCTAGCACAGAGGCTGCGCGCTGCTGAGTAAAGCTGTGGTTCTTAATCAGCTTCTCAGCAATCATCCGCCTCAATGCGGGTATAACCGACTTGACCGCGACCTCATAGGGTGTGAGCATTATCTCTGTAATAAATACATTGAGGAAACATATAAATTTGGCTTCCCAAGGTGTTTAAACCTAATAATAGTCTTCCACTAAACTCAAAACCGATGAATACCTATAAGGTTACTTCGCTACTAACAGTGTTTGGTGTTTGGTTCCAGTTTGTTATAGCTGCCTCAGTAGTATTTTTTGACCCAAACAACAACACCTTCCCCTATACCACAATAGTTCTAAGCTGGCCGGGTGTGCTAGAAGAGGTACACAGGATGTGGGCTCTCGTAATCTTGATATTTATAGTGTTGAACTTCTACTATACATATAAAAGTGGGCTAGGTAGGAGTTCCCTTCTATACGCGGGGCTGGTTCTAGTGCTCTTCGTGTTGCAGGCAATCTATGGCGCCATAACCATCTGGAGCTATGATTATCCCCCATTCGTCGTGCTACATGAGGGTAACGCTGGCATATTACTCCTAGTCAGCTCATTAATGGCTGGAAACGCATTGGAACACGGTAAAAAAACACCACTAGCGGTGCCCCCACCACATAGTGTTGAACAATATTAATCGTTGTGCATACTTTTAACTAGGGTTAACCCCGCGGCTATTATTATGAGTCCACTCATGGAGAAATGTGTCAGCACAAGGTATTTGCTGAGTAATGGTTTACTGGTGTTTCCAGCAATGAGTAAGCCTACAACTGACTGAAGCACTATGAGTGCCACAGTGGCTCGTGAATAATTAGCTATCATTCTTTCGCGTGAGCCTATTGCTAGCACCAGCCACCCTATAATGAGAGCCACACCGAGAAGCCTGTGGAGTAGAGGTAGAACAGCTGGATATGTTAGACTGAAACTACTTGGCGTGAAGCCTAGGTCGGCTGGGTCGTCGAAGGTAACTAGCCCCCCGCTCACATACTCGACAATGAGTAGGCCGACTAGTACGCCTAGCGTAGCCCTGCTTTTTGACAAGTTTTTCGCCGCACCGAGATGTGAGTAGCCCTTACCTCTCATCCACTATTTGGCTCAGGAACTCTAGCTCTGCACGAAGCCTCTCTTCGGTGCTAGTATAGGCGAGAAGCCTCTGCTTCTCGTATACGTTAAGGTTAAGCATGTCTGCCACTAAGTAAGAATACTGAGCTGGGTCTAGGTAGTGAACCAGCTCCTTCGGTGGGCTCACACCCTTGGCCTCCAAGATGGCTAGATACCTTCTGAAAGCCTCCTCCACTCTCCTTTTGAGCTCCTCCACCTCTCCTGGGTCACCGTCATCATCTCTCAGTGGCTCGACTTCCGCTTTGAGTATAGGTTTGCTGTAGTCTATCCAGTTCACACGAAATTTGCATTCACCTTTCATCACAACCCTGAAGCAGCCGTCTACAGTATCCTCGGTAGCAATAACCCTAGCCGCAGTCCCAATATCGTAGGGTACAACGGGTCCTTCACCCGCCTTCTTAATAAGAACCACCCCGAGCGCCTTACCAGTCACATTGTGAACCCGAAGTAGCCTGCGGTATTTCGATTCACACACGAATAGTGGGAGCATCATCTTAGGGTAAAGCACCGCTGTCAGCGGCAATATGGGTATTAGCGTCATCTGACGGCTTCAAATGAAGCAAGCAAATAGACTTATTAGGCTTACTAACCATCGAATAACTGTGAGCTACCCCGCCCTAAACGGTAGACCCAAATTTGTGTTTGACGCTGATTGGACCCCGCGCACGAATTTTGGGTCTACCGTAAAGGGCGAAGCTTCCCGCATCATCGCCCCACCTTGCCTCCTCTCTAGCCCAAGGGATGGGAGGGGAGGTATTGGGTGGAGCTCCGCAGCCGGGCACACTGAGCGGGTGGCACCCACCCTGCCCTCTTTAAAAGGACCAGGCAAGCATTAAGGTCCTGGTCCAGGGTGAAGCCGCAGTGGGGGCAGTGGAACCCCCTGTCTTGCAAAGTTAAATCCTGATTGATTTCCCCCGCACTGGGAGCACTCGCGTGACAAGTTGTACGCTGGGACGGCTCTCCCACGCCTTCGGAACTCCCACTCGAGCATCCTCCTCAGCTCTGAGAACACGGAGTCGTGGAGCCTGAGCCTCCTCTTCTTGGTTTCTCCATTCCGAATCAAGCCCAGAACGTTCAAGTCCTCTAATACTAGTAGGTCGTACTCTTTTGTAAGGAGAGCGCCGAGTTTGTAGAAGAGGTCACGCCTGAGGTCGCCGACGTATTCATACTCCTTAGCAAGCCTCCGCCTCGCCCTAAACCAGTTTTTGGAAGGCTTCCTCTTTCTGGAGAGGCTCCTCTGCAGCGCCTTAATCCTCCTAAGCGAGCGCTCAAGCGGCCCCGGATTCTCGGGGAAGCGCCCATCCGAGAGTGTGGCAAGCTTCGTTATACCCACGTCAACGCTCACCGTCTTTCCGGGCTCCTGTGTTGGCTCCTCGGGTCGCTCGCCCTCTGACTCGTGCACTAGGAATACCACGAAGATTCGTCCGGAGGGGTTGAGTTTCACGCACACTTGGGAAACACGATTCAAAGGAAACTCCCTGTGCATTACCAAGGTAAAGAAGCCTATCTTACTCAGGTATAGCCGAGCCTTCTTTTTCTTTTTGTTTCCGCCTTGTCCCACTTCTCTAATATTAGAAAGCCTCCAGCCTGACTGGGGGTAAACCAGGGATAAAAACTTGTGAGGCTTCTTCGCTCTCGGCTTGTTTGCGAGTCCTTCGAAGAACCTTTGGCGCGCCTGGTAGAACCTCTCGGCGGCCTGCTGCGCAACCTGCGAATGCAGAGCTTGGAACTCTGGGTTCCGCTTTCGGAGGTCTAAGGCGAGTTGCCTCAGCTAGTTTCTGTTCATAGTGTGCTTGTTTTTCTTATATTCTTCCTCTTCGGCGTACAAGAGCGCGTTGCAGAGTTTACACGCTACTTCGAGCTGGGTCTTCAACACCCTCGCCGTGGTCTTCGATGAGTAAGCCCTGTATTTGTAGGCTCTTGCGCGCACACCAATTATTCTTTCACGTACGTATTTATACCCACGTGGTCCCCGCCTTCAAAGGCGGGGTTTTGGAAAGCTTATAAGGTAAAACACGCCAAGGTTAACCTCAGTTATCTTCCGAAGTGTATGGTGAGGCCTAATTCTATTCAGCCAAGAACGCTCTAGCTTTACATCGAGTGCAGAGTATTTTTGCACTTACAAATTAGGATGCGCTGACTTAAATTTGGAGCCTATATTATGTTTGGTGTGTCTGTTCGCAGGGTTATTGGTGAAGTTGTTAGGTGGGGTTGGACCTATATCTTCATAGGGCTGTGGTTCACGATTGGTGGGTCTTATTCTGCGGATGGTTTGGAGGCTGTGTTAGGCGTCATACTTGTTTTCTATGGGGCACTCCTCTTGGATCGGAAGGCCAAAAGATTGGAGGAGGAATTGGAGAGGATTCGCTCTAAGAAGGAGAGCTGAGTAGTCTTTCGGTAGCCCTACACAGTATCGCCACACCGTGTTTGAGCGCGTCCTCGTCGACGTTGTATGTGGGTGTATGCTGGGGGCTGGTTATACCCTTGGCGGGGTTACCTACGCCCAAAAAGTAGAATGCTCCTGGAACCCTCTGCATATAGTAGCCGAAGTCCTCCCCACCCATGATGGGGTCAGGGTGAAGCACTGCGTCCCTCCCCAATATGTCAACGATCGCCTCCTCAACAACCTTCGCCACATCGGGGTTGTTGACCACCACGGGATAACCCTCCTCGTACTCGAACTCGTAGGATACACCCATAGAGCTGCTGACGCCTTCAAGAAGCCTTTTCAGCTCGGCTCTGACCAGCCCACGCGTGTCCATGTCAAGGGTGCGCACAGTGCCGGTGAGCTCCGCGTGAGCCGCGATTATGTTAAACCTGTAGCCAGCGTTAAAGGTGCCAAACGTAACCACGGCGGCCTTAACGGGGTCAACCCTCCTCGAAACTATTGTCTGAGCCAGCGTCACATAGTACGATGCGGCCACTATTGGGTCAACAGTTTCATGTGGCGCTGAGCCATGTCCACCCCTCCCATGCATGCGGATAATGAATTTGTCAGAGTTGGCCATGAGTGGTCCATAGTATACGGCAACCTTCCCCGAGGGTATGTTCGAGAACACGTGTTGACCGATGATATAGTCCACCCCATCAAGCACCCCCTCCTTAATGAGTTGCTGTGCGCCTCCCGGGGGTTGTTCCTCCGCTGGCTGAAAAATCACCCTCACCATACCCCTAATATTTTCTCTCTCTTCAGCGAGTATCTTCGCAACACCGAGAAGCATTGCTACATGCGCATCGTGACCGCAGGCGTGCATGACACCCCTATTCTTAGAAGCATACTCTACCTGGTTTTCTTCTTGCACGGGGAGCCCGTCTATGTCTGCCCTTATCGCCACAGTTCTACCCGGCTGTGCACCCACAATATCAGCTACCACACCTGTGCCAGCCATTCTTCTCGGTGATAACCCCATAGACCTTAATTCTGCCTCTATCCTCTTAGCGGTCTCAAACTCTTGGAAGCTGAGTTCGGGGTGCTCGTGAAGAGTCCTTCTCATAGAGACAACGTAGGAGTGAACCCTCTCGGCTTCAGCTACGCACTCCAATACATCACGCCTCCACAATCTCGTAGCTCGTCAGGATTTCAGCTCTACCCTTGATCGTAGCACCCACAGAGCAGAATAACTCATCAGACTCCCTTATAACACGCTCAAGCACAGCTTTATCGATTGACTCACCCTTTACCAAGTAGTGTACGCGTATCTTGGTGTAATAGTGAGGCAACTTCTCATTAACCTCACCACTCACCTTCACTTCAAGACCCTTCAAACTCTGCCCAAATTTCTTCAACCCCTGAACGATGTCCATACCAGTGCATCCGCCGAGGGCGGCAAGCAAGAGCGCCATAGGCCTCATACCCGTGCCTTCACCATTCGGCCGATCAGCATCAATCACCACGGAGTGACCCTTATCGTCAAACCCAACAAACTGAAAATTCGAAGACCACCTAACAACCACATCCCTCGTATTAGACCCACTCATACCCAAGACAACACGCGGGTAATCCATAAGCTTAATTCATCACGACCCGCTAGGCTTGTGTATTAGTCAGGGTTGACTGTTTACAAAATAGTGTGTTAGCTGTTAAGCTAAAATAAAAAAATCTTAAACCGAAAACTTTAAGTTTAATAACATATCTAACCATCCATGTCTGACACAGAAACGCGTCAGGCTGTAAACACGGGCACCCAAACCACACCAACCACCAATGTGGTAGTAGAAGCCGACAGGAAACTCAAACGGGAACTCAGCGCATTAGACCTACTGGGTCTGTCAATGGGTGGCATCATCGGCTCAGGCTGGTTGTTCGCGGTTAACGCAGCAGCAGCGGTCGCGGGACCATCCGTAATCCTCTCGTGGATAATAGGCGGTATCCTAGTGCTCTTCGTAGCTCTAGTATACGCTGAAATATCAGGTATGCTACCACGCTCGGGAGCAATAGTGCGCTATCCCCACTATACCCACGGAAGTTATACAGGCTACATAATGGGCTGGGCGTACCTGCTGTCATCTGTAACCGTTCCCACAATCGAGGCCGAGGCGGTTGTTGGCTATGCGGCATCATATATACCTGCCCTCACCCAGAGTGTGAGCACAGTTTTCGGGACGGTTACGGTGCTATCACCTCCGGGCATAGCGTTCGCGTTCGCTCTACTAGTAATATTCTTCTTCCTGAACTACGCTGGGATAAAAGTTCTCGGGAAGACCAATACCGCTGTAACAATATGGAAAATAGTGATACCCGTACTCACATTCATATTCCTGTTTGCGATATTCGATAAGACCAATATAAGCAGTCTACCCGGAGGCTTCTTCCCGTATGGTGCATCCAGCATGTTTCTTGCGATACCCACGGCCGGCATAGTTTTTGCCTACTTGGGCTTCAGGCAGGCGCTCGAATATGGGGGAGAAGCCAAGAACCCACAGAGGGATGTCCCCAGAGCCACGATTCTATCCATACTAATAGCCCTAGCCATATATACTGTGTTGCAGATAGCCTATATAGGAGCTGTTAAGTGGAACGTTGCCGGTCTCAACCCAGGCGATTGGGCCGACCTAACGAAGCATAGTGTGCCCTATAGTTCTGGCCCATTGTATACAGCTTTATCTAAGAGTGGGTTGGCTGCGCTTGTAGCTTTCTCATACGTACTCCTCTTCGACGCCTACCTCTCTCCTTCTGGGACTGGCTGGATATACACTGGTACCGGGGCAAGGACATTCTACGGCTTGGCCAGTGATGGATATTTCCCCTCCAGCTTTCTAAACGTCAATAAGAGAGGTGTGCCTTGGATATCCCTCATAGCGTCATTCATCGTAGGGATATTCTTCCTACTACCGTTCCCCTCGTGGTACCTCTTGGTGGGGTTCATCAGCTCGGCCACTGTGTTCACATACATGATGGGAGGAGCTGGTATACTGGTATTCAGGAAAACCGCTTCGCAAATCGCTAGACCGTTCAGACTACCCGGCGCCGGGGCTCTGGCGCCTATCGCGTTCATAGCCGCAGCCATGATTGTGTACTGGTCTGGATTCACCGTGCTATTCTTCGTCTTCACAGCCATCCTAGCTGGTCTACCCCTCTACTACATATTCTACGCACCCAAGCGGCTCGGCGTCCCACGGGGGGCCAGCGTCGCCCTTGGGTTAGTGTTCTGGGCGATCATCGGCTATCTGAGCTACTACGGGTATCAAAACATAGTCTACTACTTTGCTTCAGTGGTAACGCCGAGTGGAACTATAACTGCCTCCCAGGGCGCCAGCATACAACACGCTTTCCTAATCTACTACCCAGCGCTTGCAGCGCTCACCATAGTGTATACACTGATATACCAAGTGCTTGCACAGCCCGAAAAGAGAAGGCAAGTGGTAAGTGGCTGGTGGTTGATACTGTTCTCCCTCGCAATAATGCTGGTATCATTCTATGGAGCTTTCGGTCCACTACCCGTGAACGGCTCTACACCCATCGGCTTCCCGCTAGACAACATCATCATGATAGTTGTTTCCGCAGTGTTCTATGTGGCCTCTTACCTAAGCGGCTACTTTACAGAAGACCTCAAGGAACTACTGTTAGTAGAGGGAATTGGCCAACAGCAGAAACCCCAGTAATTTTTTATTTAATATCCTCTTTTTAGAGTTTCCGAAAACTCACGTTCGACGGTACATCAAAAATTTATTCTAGGTTAAACTAGTGTGTTTTAAGGTGGGGTAGCCTGCGGATAGGGAGCACAGAAAAGGCTTAAAATTCTTGGAGGTTGGTGATTAACCAAGGAGTTTGGGGGTTACTTGGTTCTCCTACTGCTTATTTCCCCGAGCACTAGGCCTATAATTATTAGTACGAAAACACCAGCGGCTATCACGTTGCCAGGTGGGTTTCTTGGTGATGGAAGACTACCGGTGTATATTAAGGTGGAACTAAAGTTTGGGGGAGCGGTTGTGCCCGTCGGCGCCTCAACGATCACGGTTCCCTTCATCCAGGGATGAATCGTACAGTAGTAGTCGAATGTGCCGGGATACGTGAAGGTGTAGTTCCAGGACTGACCTGGAGCCAATAATCCAGAGTTAAAGACATTAGTAGTTGATGTTACAGTATGGGTAACGTTGTCATTATTCGTCCATACTACGGTGTTATTCACACCTATCACAACGTGTATCACATCAGGTGAGTAGCCTAATGAGGATCTGTTATACCCCGCACCAGGAATGATGCTTACATGGACGACATTTGCCCCGCTTGCAGCCGATGAGACATATGTATGTGTTTGGAGGAGCACAAGTGAGGCTAGAACTATTACAAGTAACGAAGTTATTAATGTGTAATGCCTGCGCCTCGAAATGGCTCCCCCAATAATCTGACTAATATTTTCTTTCTTCAAGTGGATGGCACCTAGCTTGTGGTTGAGTTGGAAGTGGCGCTACCCGTGCTGGCTTGTTGACTTGAGCCACCAGCCAACACAACTACTTTTCCAACCATCCAAGGATGGTACTCACAATAGTATGTATAGTTACCGGGCACGGTAAACGTGTACTCGTAGGTTTGACCTATAGCTATGTTACCAGAATTAAACATAGTGGCCCCGTTGGGCACCGATCTAGCAGTTACAGTGTGGGCTGTATTGTCGTTGTTAACCCATACGACCGTATTATTTACGCCTATTACAACCACGATAAGTGCTGGGTGGTAATTTTGTCCGTTTCCGTCACCCTGCATTGTCACCTCCACGCTATGTGGTGGAAGCGAAGATGTTGATGTCTGGCCTGTGGGTGCGCTTGGGCTGATTGTGCCTCCGGTGGCGAGTATAACTCCCACACCCACCACTAACACAACACCCACAACGATAAGTGATACGAGCACTGACACGTTAGGTTTTGCCTCATACACAGGCATGACGAATCAACTAAGATTGAATAAACACCTAATATAAAAGCTTCGGGATGCGCTTACAATGTAATGTCAAGTGTGTACGTAACCCTTCAGGAAGCCTTAGATTGGAGGTCTTCAACATTATAAAAATAAGAATTGTGATAAGCCTATAGACAATATAATCTTTAATTGGCCTATTAGATATATTGATATAATCTTATTTTAAGAGCTATTAAGTATAAGTGATATTCGTTATAGTTTATTGTACTAAATTACTGAATCTATATTGTGGTTAAAGATATTGCGGTCACATGACTCTCCACTTCCTCCATACGTTTTCCTCCATCTAGAAGGACTTTGTATCACAAATTGTTGTCTGATGTAAGGTATAACTAACTTGATATAGTTTGTTTTGGGTTTGGCTATAGGGGGGAGTATAGTGGGTTGCAGGTAAAATTTTTAAAGATGCCTTAATAACTCTACATAGATGGGACTAAGAATCCATAGAGATGAGTGGTTGGTTTGGACGCCAAGATTGAGGAGATATACGACGGAGTTTACATGATTGATCCATGCTTATTCGACTCGATGGGTTATATCGCGCTTTACTTCATAACGCAGCCTAAGAGGATTTTGTTTGATGTTGGACCTTCGGCAACCGCTGAAAGGGTGATCAACGCCATAGAGGGTTTGGGGTATAGGGGTGAGCAAATCGATTACCTTTTTGTTTCCCACGTCCATGTTGAACATTCGGGTGGGATTTCGAGGATTGCATCGTGGGCGAGTAATGCTAAAATCATTGTTTCACCAGCAGGTGTGAGGCACCTTACAGATCCCTCAAAGATGTATCAGGCATACACCAACTCCTACGGCAGGTTTGGCTCACTAATCGGAGACTACCAACCCCTCCCTCAAAGCTCAATGTCAAGGGTTGTATCAACCCTTTCAGAGCTCCCCCTGGGTGATAAGAGGGGTCGAATAATCCAGTGCGTTGGCCACGCACACCATCAAGTATGTCTCCAGCTGGATGATTCGCTGCTTGGTGCTGACATACTTAGCACACAGTTCAGGATAAGCGACCAGCTTTTACCCACGAGTACGCCTCCAAGCTTTAATTACCCCAAATACACTGAGGATTTAGACAACGCGCTAGCTCTTAACCTGGATAGGCTCATGGTTTCGCACTACGGTGCCTTTGACAACCCAACGGAGATTATAACTAAAGCTCTTGATTCTTTAAAGTGGCTACGTCATCAAGTTGAAACCCTTCTTAAAGAGGGTTTGTTGGCTGACGAGGTTGCGGACACTCTGCTCAAGGGGCTTAACTGCGTTCCCACCGTAGATAATGAGTATGCTCATATCAAAGCAAAGCTTAGCCTAATAGGTTTTATTAACGGCGTTATAAAAGTGCGTAGCGAAAAAGCTTAACCCAGCCAAAGCTTTTATACCATCATAATGGGTTCTATTTTGAATCGATATGAATAAAGTTATTGCAACAGCCCTACTTCTAATACTGTTTGGGCTTCAAGCAGTAGTACTCTACATTGTGTCATCTGTTAACCCAACCACCATTATCGGTCAGAGGATCGCTGGGTTAACGCTTGGCGTGGATATGCTTGTTTTCGCGGGGTTCATCAGCCTGTTTCAGAGGAACTTTTCAAAACCCGTCTACTCTAGGTCTGAAGACGAGGAGCACGCCGAGGAGTAGGTGTTCCATCTACACAGGTTAATATGAGTGGTTAGTGGTGCTCCTAGTGTCGAAGAACGATGAGCTACAAGATTTTCTTGCGCAGCACCATAAAGATTATAGTATATGGCTCACCACCTACGGTAGAAAAACCGGGAAGCCCAGACTTGTACAGATATGGTTCGCGTACATTAACGGGGAGTTCTATATTCTTGCGCGGCACGGTTTGAAAGCTTGGTGGGCCAAAAATATAGTTAAGAACCCAAATGTAATCGTGAATATTGGTGGTAGGGCTGTAAAGGGTACAGCGGAGGTATTGGATGACAAGGACCTTACAAATGAGGTTTGGAGGTATTATAAGGGTAAATACAGGTTTTACCCCCAAATCTACGTGTTCAGCTGGGCCAAAAGGAAACTCATCAGAATCTTTTTCACATTACAATGAACATGTATCACCCAGATTATAGTTTACATCGTCTTAGAAAATTAAGGATTCCATGACAGATTTATCCAATTTAGAGTATTTTTTGCTTCTACACCGAACAGATTAGGGTGAGTGAAACCTTTTTATTTGGGTTGTTGCTGATTTACACGAGTAAGATGGGCGAGGAAGAGTTAGCACCGGTTGTTAAGAGTAGACCCAGCTCTCAAACCGCGTTTTACGCGATACTCGCTGTGCTGGTTGTAGCTACAGCTGTGCTCGTTGACCTGAATTATGGTACCCCCGCTGAGCGACTTGTGTTCTCAGAGGTTGTGATAATATGGGGAGCCCTTTTACTATTATATTTCATATTTAATAGGCCCTTTGTGACTACTGGTGAAAGGTTCAGGAAAACCGAGTCGTGGGTTAAGCGTTGGTTGTACACAACCAACCATAAGGATATAGGTATACTTTACATAGTCACGGCCCTTTTCTATGCCTTTGTTGGGGGAATGCTCGCTGAGTTCATGCGCACCCAACTAGCCGTGCCTGAAAACCATTTTCTTAATCCACTAGAATATAATGAAGCGGTAAGCATTCACGGTTTGGTTATGATATTCTGGTTTCTATCCCCTTTAGCCTTCGGCTTTGCGAACTACTTTGTCCCCCTACAAATAAAGGCTAAGGACCTAGCTTTTCCCCGTCTTAATGCTCTCAGCTATTGGACCTATGCATTCAGCGGCTTACTGGTTGTGTTGGCATTCTTCCTACCGGGGGGTGATATTAACGGTGGTTGGACGCTTTATTCACCGCTCACTTCAAACACTTTTATGCCGGGTCCTGGTCCAACCCTTGGCTTCGCGGGGTTCACCCTTCTCATAGGCTCCATTACCATTAGCAGCATTAACTTCATTGTGACGCTTGTAGCTGAACGTGGACCGGGTGTAACTTGGTCTAAAATACCCATGTTTACTTGGTTTATACTCTTCACGGTTGTGCAGATGCTCTTCGCCTTCCCAGACCTCCTTTCTGGTATGTTTATGCTAATCGCGGATAGGCTTGCCGGAACAATCTTCTTTACATCCACAGCGGGAGGAGCATTATTATGGGATAACATCTTCTGGTTCTTCGGCCACCCTGAGGTATACATAGTGCTTCTCCCAGCGTTTGGAGCCATCTGCGAGGTCTTACCTGTTTTCGCTCGGAAGAGGCTGTTCGGTAAGAATGCGATACTGGTTGCCACATTTGCCCTCGTGGTGCCCTTCAGCTTCCTAGTATGGGGTCACCATATGTTTACTACCCCAATACCCCCAACCGAGAAGATGGCGTTTATGGTTTCAACCATGGGCATCTCTCTTCCATTTGATGTCATAGTCATAGCGTGGCTTATCACGATCACAGGCGGCTCACTCAGGCTTAAGACACCCTTCCTATTCGCCTTAGCGTCAATCGTAGTGTTCATTATAGGTGGTATAGCGGGGGTGTTCTTGGCCTCCGTTCCTTTGGATATGCTCTTTAGGGGTAGCTACTTTGTAGTCGCCCACTTCCACTATGTTATGGTTGGGGCGTCAGTTTTCGGATTGTTCGCAGCCTTCTACTACTGGTTCCCCAAGATGACTGGGCGAATGTATAACGAGTTCCTCGGTAAACTCCACTTCGCTCTCTCAATGATAAGCTTCAACCTACTCTACTTCCCTATGTATTTCCTTATGGATATGCCACGTAGGATAGTTACATACAATGTACCCTCATGGGCACTACCCAACCTCCTTGCAACAATAGGCGGATATATTTTTGGAGCGGTCCAGTTCATATTGGTTGCGAACTTCATTCAGAGTATGCGTAACGGTGCTCCGGCCCCAGTCAATCCTTGGGACGCGGACACACCGGAATGGGAGCCAGAGCAGGTTTTGGAGGAGGTAAATGGGGGCTTCACCACCACAGCTAAGATAACGCCATCACTTGGGCTCGGTGTGGGTAATAGTCCACCCATCACTAAGACGCCTGGCGTTGACGCGTTGAGAAGCGGTCAACAGGCTGCGACAACAACCCAGGTTGGACCGAACGTCGTCGTAAGACACCACGTTAGTACGCGCCCATTTGTGCTTTCAGGTGGCATATCAATCGCGCTTCTGGGATTAGCTATGCTGCAGTATGCGTATCTAGGTCTACCTATCCTAGCCATAGGTGCAACCATTGCAGTTATGGCAATTGTGGGCTGGGCTTGGGACGATATGAATTCAGTATTCCGAATACCTGAGGGGATAACTGAGAAGTGGCCTTTCACCCAGGTTTCAAGACTTAAGCTTGGGATGTGGTCACTCATATTCTCGGATATCATACTCTTCGCAACAATACTTACCGCCGACGCTTATATCAGGATAAATTCATCCACGTGGCCCGCGCCCAACACTCTTCACCCAATACTTCTGGGTGCAATAAGCACGTTTATACTACTCTCAAGTAGTCCAGCTGCTTATATGGCGCTCGATTCGATAAGGAAAGGTAGTACGAGGGGTATGCTCTCCTGGCTTGGTGTAACGCTCGCCTTGGGCGCAATTTTCGATGGCTTCGAATTTTATGAGTGGTGGCAACTCTTCTCACAACACATGTATCCTTCTACTAGTAATGCCCTCACAACCTACTTCTTCACTGTGGGTATCCACGCTACGCACGTGTTGATAGGGTTACTCGTGATGGTTTACCTGATAATCAAAGGGCTTAGGGGAGGCTTTACCAAGAGTAATCACGAAGCGGTTGAGATGTTCGGTATATACTGGTCGTTCGTGGACGCCCTGTGGGTGTTCATCTTCGCGTTCTTCTTCCTTCTGTGAGGCGGTGTGAGTTGGACGAGGAAAAAAGAAGGTTTAACCCAATACCCGTATGGCTGGCGGTGCTTGCCTCAACAGCAATACAGATAGCTAGTGTTTACAAGCTGAGGCAGTATAGTATATTAGCTACAGACACGCTAATCCTCCTCGTGGGTGCATTTGAAGTAACACTTATCGGCGCCTACTTTATGCACCTAAAATTCGAGCAGAAATCGCTTCTAGCGGTGGCGCTAATACCAATATTCATTGTTGGGGCAATGGTGTTCGGCATACTCGCATCAATCGTTAGATAACAACCGAGACTGCCTCTTTTTTTCTAGAACACCACGGTTAAGGTTTATTTCAGGGTCGAAGGATATATATCCCGATGTTAGAGCCCTTTCTCTGGATGGCCGCTATCGGGATGAGTCTACTCTCAGCGTACACCTTAGCGTATATCTCAGACACCGATAGAGCCCTAGAGGTCTACTTGGCCATATTCGTGTTGGGTATGATGGCGGCGATGCTGGGTGGAGGCCTCATATACTTGGCGCACCCAGGCGTCCCAAGCATAGAAACCGCCATTTGGCTCAACATGGGGGTAATGGGCTTCTTAACTGTACCCATTATAAGGGTGCTCGTTAAGACCGCCCTAGAGAGAGGTGAACTAACACTCTACGTGTACACTATACCTTACAGATATCTTTGGCTTACACGCATACTCGTCATCGGCCTAGTACTCTTCAACGAATTGCTAATGGGCTGGGCGTTTATAGCAGTCACACAAGGCGTGCCCATATTTAGCGTGGGGGGCGGAAGCCTAATCAGGGCTTTCTCAGATATAGTTGGCTCTGACTGGTTTGTGTTCATCATGGCTGCGGAGATGGCCTTCTCCGCGTATCTCATAAGGAAACTCATACCCAGAAGCTTCCTCTTGGTCGTGCTGTTTCAGACAGCCACGATGATTTTCTCCCCAACAGCGATAGGTGCAACCTACTGGAGAGAAATAAGTATAGTAGCAGATGGCTTGATTATGGCTGGCTTCATGGCATACGTTTTCTTAAAGCTGTATCGGGGTATACCGCTGAACAGGAATTTTACGAGCTATCTCTACACACTCGTCCTGATATACGTGTTCATGATGATTGGCATACTAGTCTGGGTGACAACCTCAAGTGAGCTCCTATTTTCACTCACACTTTTCGCCCAGATGGTTCTATACTTCAGAGTGGAGCTTGAACCATCAACGCTTAGCGCAAGGGAGAAGAGGTCGTGGCTTTTGGATGCTAAATGGAGTTTCCAATAACAGCTTTAGCACCCAGCCACGCTCATTCTATGTTGCCAACTATTTAATAGTGGTCACACTTCTAATCATGGTATTGCCACTCAAAATTTAGAGTGTTTGATCACGCTCACCGTAAAAGGGGGAGAATATGCGCATCTGTTATTTTGTAAATGCCATAAGAGTTGGAGGGCTTCCTCAGGGCGGGTGGGAGCCAGTGAAACTTACTGTTAGATTAACCTTATAAATATGATTATAGAGTAAAAGGCAAATGAGCCACTACCTAACACTTTCGGCGTGGGTGCTGCAGCCCCCAACAGTTGTGAACTTCCTCTCCGAGTATAATTTATTCCTAGTGTTGGGGACGGGTGCGGCTGTGCTAACGATTGGCTGGTTGGTTTACGCCGCCGTAAAGTACCGGGCGAAGGATGACTCGAAGGATGTGGAGATGAAGCCTAGCGGTAGGAATGATAACTTGAGGGCGTGGCTCACTGCTGTGATAACAATAGGTATCCTCGCGGTGGCTCTTATCACCGCGGTTCAGGCAACCCAGTTCCTTTATAACGCCCCGCCTGGTCCTGACCTAGTTATCACGGTTTACGGTTTTCAATGGGGGTGGAACTTTACGTACCCTAACGGGTACTCGGATATTGGTCACCTAATTGTCCCCGTTAATACCACTGTTATACTCAACATAACTTCGAAGGATGTGTTCCACACACTGGGTATCCCCTCACTCTACGTTAAAGGTGACGCTATACCCGGTCAGTGGACCAGTCTGTGGTTCAAGGTTACACAGACTGAGAATATCACTGATGGTATAAGATGTTATGAGCTGTGCGGTATTGGCCACTATGACATGGTGGCCAACCTCTCAGTGGTACCGCAGGCACAGTTCCAGGAGTGGTATAATTCCGTGTCCAAGTAAGGTGGTGTTGGATAATGGTGGATAAACAAAAAGATGAGGATGGATTCGACCCTAATAGGAGGCTTTTCGTGCGCGGTGTACTCATAGGCTCGGCTCTACTGGTTGGCGGCTCAGCCCTAGGTGTGGGTAGGTATTTTGTACCCCCAGCGCCAAGCCTTAAACCCTTCCCCCGTGTATTGTTGGGCTATGCATCAGAGTTTAAGGTTGGCCAACCAATGCAGTACAAGTACCCTATGGATAACCAGCCCTGCCTTATAGTCAAGCTTGGACAGAAGGCTATGTTCGGCGTTGGTCCAGACCAGGATATAGTTTCATTCAGCAATATATGCCAGCACTTGGGGTGCATCTACCTATATGAGAATAGTGTAACCGCCTGTTCGGGGACCTCTTTCCCAGGGGGACACTGCCCCTGCCATGGGAGCTCTTATAATTTCCTAGAGAACGCCACAGTTATATGCGGCCCAGCTCCGAGACCCGTTCCTCGTGTTATACTTGAATATGACCCCGTCTCAGACCAGATATGGGCTGTTGGTATGGCCCCGCCCACGGTGTTCGGCTTTAACACTGGCTCCGATAATGTGGCTTACGATCTTATCGGTGGGTCGATTATACCTGATGGGTCAACTGCCACATTGACGCCGGCTCCCACGGGTTAGGTGGTAGGCGTGGTTGAGAACTCTAAAAACAGTGAGAAGGCCTCCGACCCAATAGACTATATTTGGAGGTGGATAGAGGATAGAACGGGCCTTAAGAGACTCATCCTCAAACCTCAGCCAGAGTTTACTTTGTTTAATCCCCACTACTGGCTGGGGGCTCTCGCTGTCATAGCATTCGCGTTCCAAGCCGTAACCGGGTTCCTGCTTATGATGAATTATGTGCCCCTCTACCGCACGCTGCCCACAGGGGCGGAGAACCTAGCGTGGGAGTCTGTAAACAACATTATCCACAACGTGCCATTCGGCTCACTGATCGCCAGTATGCACCTCTACGGCGCCTACGCGATGGTTATGATAGCTTTCGTCCACTTGGTGAGGAACTTCCTCATAGGGGGCTATAAGAAGCCACGTGAACTCATGTGGATCCTCGGAATAATTCTGGGGTTCATAACACTCATCTACGCATTCACAGGCTACCTTCTACCCATGAACACAGTCTCCTATGGTGCGACAAGTGTGGGTGTCCAGCTGGCAAGCTACTTCCCAGGATGGATAGGCAAAGTTGTCCCAAGCCTACTTAAGGGGGCCGTGTTCCCAGATGACACGCTTAACAGGTTCTTCGCATTCCACGTTGTGCTGCTACCAATACTCTTCATACTGGTTCTCGGCGCAAAGATCGGCCTAGTCTTCGAGGCTCACGGCGCCAGCGGTCCAGTCGAGGTATCAGTGGACAAGGGACCGAGGAACAGGAAGGTCAACTGGTACCCCAGGCTCATTTGGTACAGTTTGGGCCTCACACTTATCTACTTCGCCGCCCTACTCATAGTCTCAGCCCTCTTCCCCATAAGTGCGGGAACGGAGTATACTGGGGGGTCACTCGGAGCCAACATATTGCCCGACTGGTACTTTGTCTGGACAGATATAGTTCTACGCGCAAGCTTCTTCTCGAATCAGTACGTGCTGGACGGCCTCCTAACCATGGTGGGAGTGATACTCCTATTGACGCTTATACCCTGGGTGGACAGGAGCCCCGCACGGCACCCCGCCCAGCGCCCACTTATAAACATATTGTTTATAGCGTTGATAGGGGAGTTATTCGCACTCACAGTGTACGGATACCTAACAACCACTGCGCTTGAAATCGCCTCAGCCGGAGAAATATTCGAGGTGTTTGTTTTCGTACCCCTAACAATCATCCTACTGGGGTTGGTCATATACAGATTCAGCCCAGCCTACGTGGTCAACAAGGGTAAGCTGTGGGCGATTAAGCCAGAGTGGGACTATGTTGGGATAAAGCAGGAGGCCGAGGCAGCTGAGGCGCTCGTATCCACAAACTTATACAGGGGTGAAGCCAGCGCTGATTTAGTAGGCAAACTCAAGCCTAACCCAGAGGATAAGCCAGCGTAAACACCCAAACCCGTTTTCTTTATAAATTTTCCAAATCCTCGCCCTTTTTGGGCGGGGTATCTCACTTTTAGGCGTGTCATAATAGCAATGCTTAAGCATATGGTGTTCACTTAATATTAAAAGGGTCGTATTGGAGCTACCTTTGGGCTTAACATATGATGATGTCTTGCTTCTCCCAGTGAAGACACCTGTGCGATCTAGAGCCGAAGTGGATGTGTCCACGGTTCTCACTAAGGGTATCAGGCTTAACATACCCATTGTTTCAGCAAACATGGATTCCGTGACTGAGTCCACGATGGCCATAGCCATGGCTAGGCTTGGTGGCATAGGCATAATCCACAGATTTATGAGTATTGACCGCCAAGTGGCGGAGGTAAAGCGTGTTAAGCGCGCCGAGGCCTACGTTATAGAGAAGCCGTACACGATTAGCCCTGATACTAGGGTATCAGAGGTAAAGCAGCTGATGCGTGATACCGGTGTTAGCGGCTTCCTCGTAGTAGACAGTGATAATAAGCTTCTGGGCATCGTCTCCAGGCGGGATGTTAGGTTTGTTAACCATGATGAGAAGATGGTGACGGAGGTTATGACGCCCCGTGAAAAGCTCATCGTGGGATCACCGAAAACCACCTTGGAGGAAGCGATGCGTCTCCTAGGCGAGCACAAGCTTGAGAAGTTGCCTCTAGTCGAAAACGACTGGTCGCTTAAGGGGCTTATAACCGCTAAAGATGTTGAGAGGGTGGTTAACCCCTCTAATGCGGCCAAGGATTCCAAGGGGAGGCTACTAGTGGGTGCCGCGATAGGCGTTCGAGGAGACTACTTGGAGAGGGCCGCTAAACTTGTGGAGGCGGACGTGGATGTCCTCGTGCTCGACATAGCCCACGGACACTCGGAGGCAGCTATAGAGGCTATCAGAAGGGTTAAAAAAGACTTCCAGCATGTACCCCTCATAGCGGGTAATGTGGCCACCCGTGAGGGGACCGTGGACCTAATACAGGCTGGTGCGGATGCTGTTAAGGTGGGTATAGGTCCCGGTGCAGCGTGCACCACGCGCATAGTTACGGGTGCAGGGGTACCGCAGCTCACCGCCGTGATGTGGTGCGCTGAAGCTGCGTCGTCTATGGGTGTGCCCATAATTGCGGATGGTGGTATAAAGCATCCAGGAGACATAACCAAGGCTCTCGCAGCCGGCGCCTCCACGGTGATGATTGGGAGCCTCCTCGCCGGAACCGATGAGAGCCCGGGCTACTTTGTGGTTAGGGATGGGGTTAAATACAAGGCTTATAGAGGTATGGCGAGTCTCGGCGCTAATATAAGGAGAAGGCTTCTTGAGCGGGGTGACTTGGACGCTGAAAGCGTTGCTCAAATAGTGCCCGAAGGTGTAGAGTCCTATGTGCCCTATAGGGGAAAAGTTGAAGAAGTGGTTAACCACCTCGTAGGCGGGTTGAGGTCGGGCATGAGTTACTGTGGTGCGAGAAATATTGAGGAGCTTAGGAGAAACGCGAGGTTCATAAGGATAACCGAAGCCGGCGCCGCGGAGAGCTTCGATAAATTAAAGCAAACGTAGGCGCTGGGTGTGAGTACGCCTAAATGGGTAATCATAGGTACCTCAAACACCGTGAAGAGGATAGTTGAGCTATGCGCTCAGGCGGGTATAGAGGCGGATGGCTACCCACTTGTGATAGCACGTGAAAATCCCAATGTGCGTGAGGAACTAAAAAGTCTTGGCTACGTGGATACATGTGTGTTCACCAGTAAAAGAGCAGTCGAACTCGTTTACGAAAATTCTAGTGAAGACTTCAAATCAAATATAGCGCAATGCACTGTTTACACGATAGGTCCCTCCACAGCGCGGAGAGTGCACGAGTTATTCCAAGCAGAGTCTATCCACCCAGACATGGATTATAGCTCCAGTGGATTAGTAGAGCTCCTTAGAGATAGGAGCCTTGGACGCACAGCGCTTTTTTCATCCGTTAAGCGAAGCGAGGTGTTGGTGGACGCTTTGAGGAGGTCTTCACAGGTTCTATATGAACCCAAACTATACGACTTGGGTGTTGACAGCCTAGTTGCCTCCAAGTTCTTCGAGTGCTTGGGAAACCCCCCTATAAGGGGTTTGGTGTTCACCTGTTCCACCGCTGCATCAATAATGGGGAAGACACGCGTGGGTGGCTCGATTCGGGTTGTGGCTATGGGTCCCCGTACGCTTGCAACCCTATCAGCGCTTGGCTACAACAGCCTCACTCCAACCCACAGCACAGTGGAGGGGGTTGTTAAGCTTATAGTGGAGCTTGAAGGTTTAAACGTGTAGGAGCGACTTGAGAGGAAGTGACTTTGCGTGGATGTGGGTTTAGCCCTTAGATCCGAGGTGTTCGAACCGAGCCTGATTAGGAAGATAGCCCCCAAACTCGATGAGCTGGGCTTCGCGAGTGTGTGGTTCCCAGACGTGGCTGGCTTCGATTCCCTAGAGTTGGTTGCGCTCACGCTTGGCGTCACCAGTAGAATCACGGCTGCCACAGGTGTGCTAAGATTCCACGAACACGACCCAGCGCATATAGCTAGGCGGGTCATAACTTTGAACTCTGCGTCTAGTGGGAGGTTAATCCTTGGGGTTGGCACGGGTGCCATGCGTGGTGGGGAGGCGGTCAAAGGGGTTAGGAGTTGGGTTGAAAGCCTGAGGAAGCTGGCGGGTGCTGAGACCAAAGTATTCGTGGCGGCGCTAAGAAAAAGCATGTTTACGGCCGCAAGCCTCTACGCAGATGGCGCCCTACTCAATTTCTGCAGCCCGCAACACGTTTCCCACCTCCGAGAGAACCTAAGGCCAGCGAGAAAGGGCTTCCTCACCGCTTGCTACATTAAACTGTTTTACTCGAGGAAGGAGTTTGCTGCAAGAAGAATGTTTTTCGGCGAATTCTTAAAGTATGATTCGTACCCACACTATCATAAGCTGTTCGAGGAACTTGGCGTTGCCGAATCAATTCAGAGGATAAAGAGCTCGGAGAACCCGTCAAGGGACTTAGAGGAGCCGCTTCTCTCAATAGCGCGCCATAACCCCGATCAAGAGGAGGTCAGGGAGTTAGTGGGTGAGTTTAAACGTTCGGGGGTGGAGTTACCAATAGTGTATCCATACGTTGATGGTGACACCGACTATAAGCTCGAGGTCATCAAAGAGCTCTCACAAACTTTTGGGTAATGTTGTACCCTACAAAGGGGGGTTATATAGGACCACTCCACGCTTTGGCCCGATGTTGCTCTTGTCGTCGTCTGGCTAAACTCTTATTAGTTTTTATGCGTGGTTTTAGTGGTGTTGCAAACGTCAGTGAGTTTGATGTTTAGTGGTAACGGTGACCTTCCACCATCCCTTGTGGGCACTGTTAGCGCTGCTTGTGAGGAGAAGGGTTTCAACGGTTTATGGTTTGGGGAGACAACCATTCGGGATGCGAGTGTGCTCAGCTGTTTGGCTTTGAATGCAACTAGGAAAATTGAAGTGGGCACATCAATCGTTAACGTGTACACGAGATCGCCCGGCCAGCTCGCAATGCTGGCTTCAACACTTAACGAGTTGGGTGGTGGAAGGTTTACACTTGGAATTGGCGCCAGCACACCAGCTATTGTGAATGGGTGGCATGGAGTAGCCTATGAGAAACCCCTCCTAAGGGTTGAGGAAACAGTTAAGCTTCTGAGGCTATACTTTTCGGGTGAGAGGTTCAGCTATAAAGGATCATTCGCTTCACCCAATAACGCTCGGCTTAAGGTTCAAAGCGCACCCCGCTTAGCGTTGGCCGCCTTGAATGAAAAGATGATAGGCTTAGCGAGCAGATTGGCCGATAGAATAATCCTAAACCTCTATCCCCCAAGTATGATCGGCGAGGCACGGAAGATTATCAGGGAAGCAAATCCAAGATCCGAAGCCAAGCTTTCAGTAATGCTTTACGCTTATGTTTTGGGGGAATCTGATAGGGGTCTACAGGCTTCAAAGGATCTTATAGCCTTCTACTCTAGCTCTGAAGCCTACTCCAGACTATTCTCCCGCGCCGGTTTTGTGGAAGAGTCGAAAAGGGCTTATGAGGCTTGGAAGCTCAAAAACAGAGAGATGGTAAAGGAGAGTATAACCGAAGAGATGGTTCGAACCCTGATGGCATACGGCGGCATCAGAACGCTGCGCGAAAGGGTTAAGGCGTACCACGATGAAGGTGTGGATGACGTGCTCATAGCCCCTTGCCCAACAGGGAACTATATCGAAAACATCCAACACATTATAGACCACTATTTTTGAGGCTCCTTGAACCCTCCTCCACCTCTTTGCCCCAGTGTAAACGCGTTGGGTAGGAGTTCCCCGAGCGTGGTTTCCGACTCGTATCCCGATGTGTTCACACAAATTATCTCCAGCTGTTGCGAAAACTCAGCGAGCACCTGTCTGCACGCACCACATGGGGTGGGCTTAATGTTCCCCTCCACCACGAGGCATAGGGCTTTAAACTTTTTTGACCCGTTTACAACAGCGTTAAACACACCCACTCTCTCAGCGCATATCGTTAGCCCAAAGGAGGAGTTCTCGATGTTGCAACCCTTAAAGATACGCCCCTGCTCATCCAGTAAGGCGGCGCCAACCCTAACCCCAGAGTAGGGTGCGTACGCATTTGTGAGAGCATCCTTAGCGCTTTCTATAAGCGTCCTCCGAAGCTTGGATGAAACCATGTGGGCATCGTTAGTGAAAAGGCGAAGCGCTATATTAACTATTCACACGAGCTCAACGGCTATGGCCGTGGCTCCCCCCACACCGTGACAGAGAGACGCTATGCCTCTTCTGCCCCCAAGCCTTCTTAGCGCGTTTATGAGTGTTATTATTATCCTTGCCCCAGTCGCCCCTATAGGGTGTCCGAGAGCTATGGCTCCGCCGAAGACGTTGAGTCTATCGTAGTCGATGCCCAGTTTTTTATGGTAGATTACACTGCTGACCGCGAATGCCTCGTTATTCTCAAAGTAATCAAAGTCGTCTATCTCCATATTTAGTTTTTCAAGAAGCTTTTTAACGGCGGGTATGGGTGCCTCAACGAACCTCCAGCTCTCCGTTCCCACCCATGAGTAGCCTAGGATTCTGGCTATGGGCCTCACCCCAGCCTCGTTAACTGCCCTAGAGTTCATAATAAGCATGGCTGCTGCGCCATCCGATATTTGAGAGGATGATCCAGCAGTGTGGAGACCTGATGTCGAGAAGGCGGGTGGTAGGGAAGAGAGCTTTTCAATCGATGTATCCTTCCTTATTCCCTGATCCGCTGAAACGATGGCTCCGTCGACTTGGATGGGTATAACCTCATCCTCAAAGAAACCCTTCTTGTATGCGTTGGATGCCCGTAAATGGCTATTGTACGCCACTTCGTCTAGCTCCCTACGGGACACGCCCATTTCACTGGCCACCATATCCGCTTCTTGACCCATGAGTTTAAGGTTAAATGGGTCGGTCAGACCGTCGCGGAGCATGATATCCACCAGTTCCATTCTGCTATCCATGAGGGACTTTACACCCCACCTAAGCCCTCCGCTCAGAAGGAATCCGGCTTGGCTCATGCTCTCCACGCCCCCAGCGAGCACAGCTCGGGCGTCGCCCAAACTCACGAATTGGGCCGCGTTAATCACGGCCATCATACCAGAGGAGCACACCATGTCCACACTGTAGGCGTCGACTTGACTGGGTATGCCAGCCCTTATAGATATCTGCCGTGAAATGTCTTGGCCGTGACCAGCCCTAAGTACGTTACCGAAAACAACAAGCTCTATAGATGATGGGTCAACTCTGCTTCTATTTAGGGTCTCCCTAGCAACTTGTGAGCCCAGTTCGACTGGATTTATATTTCTGAATGCTCCCCCGAATTTGCCGATAGGCGACCGAGCCATCGAGACTATATATGCATCCACAATAGGGAATGCCCAAGTAACTGATTTAAGCTCTAGTAACACTCAAATCCACAGGCTGCCTATTTTCCACTTTATGGGTGGTTGTGCGGCCACTGAGTTGGCGTCTTAGCTACTAAACTCTTTGATTCGTAGAGTAGTATTGGTTAAATTTTTGTACGTAGTTTTAAGCTCGGATTATTTAGATTATATATAATAATTTATCATATATTAACCAAATATCTATATGTGTTAACCAGAGTTCTTATTTTATTTTATTAGTAGAATAGTTGAATTAGATGTTACCTGATTTATTCGGTGGAAGGTTTATATATGTGTAAAACGGACATCGTTGTGGTGGTTATGGCGATACTGCGCGAAAGTGATAAGCAGTTTATTCGTGAACTGTTTGAAAAAGAGTTGAAGGATGAAGTGAGGATAGTTGTCTTCACATCTAACGATAACTGCGAGTACTGTCAGCCAACGGTTGAAATCCTCAAGGAGCTAGCTTCATTATCTCCCAAGATTAAACTAGAGGAGCACGACTATAACAGTGAAAAGCAGCTTGCTGAATCGATGGGTGTGGACAAGGTTCCCGCTACAGTCATTGTAGCTGGTAATGGTGCGAAACTTTACTATTTCGGTATACCCTCCGGCTATGAGTTCAGAAGCCTATTAGATGATATCGTCGATGTGTCAAAGAATACTACTCGTTTACCTGAGGAGGTAAGGGCTCAGATAAGGGGGATCGATGACCCAGTACACATAAAGGTCTTCGTTACTCCAACCTGCCCGTATTGTCCTAGGGCTGTGCGCACTGCGCACCAGTTCGCGCTCGAGAACCCGAATATTAGGGCGGATATGATTGAGGCTCTAGAGTTTCCTGAGCTGGCCCAGCAGTACAATGTTATGGCTGTCCCCAAAGTGGTTATCAACGAATCAACAGAGTTCGAGGGTGCTCTCCCTGAGAACGTGTTCGCGGAAAGCGTCGTGTCCGCCCTGAGTTAGGCTACCTTTTTTGTGTTCCCGTTTTCGGTTTCTATGGCGGTTAAGCCTTTATAGTAGAGGATTGCGGCGGCTATTAGCTGTGCCACACCGACGAAGTTGACATAGTAGATGGGGACAACGGTTGCCCCGCTAATATTGGGGTGGGTCCAGAATGGTTCGAAGGAGAAGACAATATTGTAGTCCAATCCCTGACCACTTATGTGGTAGCCTGTACCAAGGAGTGCGAAGAATGCTCCGACCGCTGTGAGCACTATGGCCGTGATAACGAATTCCCTATCCACTTATCCTACCCCTAAGCGGATGTTTTTTGGCGGAATATAGGATTTTTGTCTTGGCTTAAACCTCTTCGTTTAACTTATATATTCTTGTTAGATGAGGGTACCCATGGATAGCAGGGGTCAGGCAAGTAGGGCCACACTCTTATTCACGGCTCTTATAATCGTGATTGGTTTAGGTTTGGCGGGTTACGCCGTCAACAGGCAGGTGATACAGCCGGCCGCAAGCACGGTTGGGTATCCTCCGGCTGGGACCATTGTTGTACCCAACCAGACATCAGTGGAGCTCTTCTATACATCTGGCTCAGGCTTCACGATGAATAGTAGTGCACCCATCAACGTATTCATCTTGGTTAATAAGCCGGGCACTTTTCAGAGCGTGTACCAGTATACTGAGTTGTCTGTAAGTAAAATGAGTGTCACGTACCCCCTCACAGGTGAGGTGTACATTGTGTTGAGTAATCCTTGGACCTATAATGTCACAGTTACATACAGCCAATGAGGGCTCCGTGTACACTCTCGTTTAAGGCTTATTTGTGTGCGTAGAGAGATATGATTATGACGGGTGCCTTATCGAAGCAGTCGTGTAACCACAGGTTCAAGTATTACGGGGTAGTGGGTCTAGCGGTACCAGGCCACGTTGTGGGCACAATAGACCTGTGGAGGTGTTTGAACTGTGGCTCGGTGGACGCCAACCCGAGGAGGGTGGGGGATACTCGACCACCGAGCACCGTGGGCTTTAACATCTTAGAGGACGACGAGAGGTGGATGATACTGGCATGCTATGATAACAAACCCCCTTTCAACTGGGATCTTGTGAGGGCTAAGCCTGGGATGAGCATCCAACATGAGTGCGTAGGCCCTGAGAAGAGCTTCACAGTTGACGGCGACTATAATTTGCTGCTTGATGGGGGTAGTAAACCGGCTAGGCACGAGCTAAAAATGGTCGAAGACTATATGGAGAAGACTATTCTCTTGGTCAAGTAGGTTTAGCTTTGGGTGCTATTTCCGTTCTCCCATTCATATAGGGTATAAGCGCCCTAGGTATCTTTACCACTCCATCCCTTTGCTGGTGGTTTTCGAGGATGGCTACTAGTGCGCGGGGTGTGGCCACCGCCGTGCTGTTAAGGGTGTGCACGTAATCCTTTTCAGCTGAGCCGTGCCTTAGCCTGTACTTGATGTTGAGGCTAACCGCCTGATAGCTTGTGCAGTTACTCGTGGACACAACCTCCCTGAATGTTCGCTGCGCTGGCATCCAGGCCTCTACGTCGTACTGTTTGGCGTTCTTGGGGCTTATGTCACCCGAGCATATCTCCACCACCCTATAGGGCACTTCGAGTGCCCTGAAGATCTCCTCAGCGTTGCTTAGCAGCTCCTCAAGGTGCTTGGGTGAGTCTTCGGGTTTGCAGAAAACCACTTGTTCCACTTTGTTAAAGTTGTGGACCCTGAATATACCCTTTGTGTCCTTACCATGCGCGCCGGCCTCCTTGCGGAAGTTGACGCTTATGCCGGCATACTTGAGTGGAAGCTCCTCTGGTTCAAATGTTTCATCCATATGCATGGCGACTAGTGGGTGTTCGGATGTTGCTATTAGGTATAGATCCTCCCCTTCGATTTTGTACATCGTGTCCTCAAAGTCTTGAAGAGGCGTTACACCCTCATAGGCTTCTCTACGCATCATTTCAGGCGGAAAAACAGGTGTGAAGCCCTTCTCCACGAGTCTATCCAGAGCAAACCTTAGTATCGCCAAGTCAAGTAGTACGAGGTCCCCCTTGAGGAAATAGAATCTTGACCCAGCTATCTTAGCGGCTCTATCCACGTCAGCTAGGTCGAGTTGCGCTATTAGGTCGACGTGGCTCTTCGGTTCAAAATCGAATGCTGGCTTATCACCAACCGTTCTGACCACCACGTTGGCGGTCTCATCAAGGCCGTCGGGGGTTGTTTCATCGAGCAGGTTTGGCACTAACTTTAGAAGCTGGTCTCTCTCAACCCTGAGAGCCTCAACCACCTTTTCCATCACACCTATATCACCGGATAATTTGGCGGCCATATTCTGAGTTTCACTTGCCTGCGGTGACCCCTGTTTTAATTGTTGGGCTATGAGCCTTGTGAGTTTGTTGTGTTCAGCTCTCTTCGCCTCTAATTCGCCCATCTTCTTTCTCAGCTCGGCATCGACGCTTAGAAGCCTTTCGAAATGTTGAAGGTAGGCCTCCTTATGCCGCCTCATTATGTTCCGACGCACACCCGCTGGGTCCTTCCTTATCAGCCTAATATCCAACATCAATTCAAAGTGAATGCACACGCAGATTAAAGCTTACCCTAAAACCCCAGCTGTCCGAGTGTATGTAAGAAAAGAGTATTCCCCCCGATTCTATCGAGAGAGCAATTCCACGTTGGTTTCTATATCCGTGTACTGCTTAACTTTATGGGAGTTTAAGGGAGGAAAGTCCACATCCACAACTATAGACCAAAAATTCCCACTTAGCGCCGATTATACCAACACATGAATTTTGGTCTACTGGGGGGGGGTAGTTCGCTCTGAATGCTGCCTCCTCAGACCGTAAATTTTAATTTCATAGAAACCACAATAAATTAATGGTTCTCAAAGCAAAAGAGGTAATGCACACTGATTTCCTTATGGTGGATGGTGATATAACGGCTTTAGAGGCAGCTAAGCGTATGGCCGAAGCCCATAAGGGTTATGCTATTGTTTCCGAAGGTGGGAAACCAATGGGAATAGTTACAGAATGGGATTTCCTCCAAAAGGTGGTGGCTAAGGAGGCTGACCCTAAGGGTATAAGGATACGTGAGTTAGCGTCGGCTCCGCTTGTTGGATGTGATAAGGAAACGCCGACCGAGGAGGTAGTGGGTTTGATGGTGAATAAAGGTATTAGGCGTCTTATCGTGATGGATAGGGACACTGTTGTGGGGGTGATCACCTCTAAGGATATATTGGCGATATTTAAGAAGTATGTAGATGAGATCTCCTCTATAGTGGCAAGGTTTTCGGCAACACCATTCTAGTTATATAGAACAATATAGTAACATAAAATCTTATATAGTTAGCTCGAGTATACTTAATAGATTGAGTTTGGTGTACCCTGTTTCAGAAACAACTTATACTGGGTTAGTGGATAAGTTTACTAGGAGGGTTCAACTCACAGGTGGCTCCACTTTTGTGGTTTCACTGCCGGCTGAGTGGGTTAAGGCTGTTGGATTAAAACCTAAGCAGGAACTCTACATTGTACCCCAGAGCGATCTTTCACTACTAGTGCTAGTGGGGGGAAAAGAGAGTGAGTTGGCTGAGGGTCTTGTTAACGCGGCTAACTGTGCCGATGGGGAGGAAGCGTTAAGGGAGTTCATTGCTAACTATATTGCTGGTTATGATTCTATAAAGATCAAGTGCGAGATAGGCGATTTCCGACATAGGCTTAAGTCCCAGATTAGGGAGAAGCTCATAGGAGTTGAAATAGTAGAGGAAACATCCGAATACGTGTTAATTCAGTGCCTACATGGAGACGTGGACCTCCCCCTAAGCAAAGCTTTAAGGAGGATGGCCCTGCTTGTCACAGCCATGCTTCAGGACTCAGTTAGAGCCCTCCTAACACTTGACTCCCAGTTAGCGGAGGAGGTGATCAACAGGGATGACGAGGTTGACAGATTCGCCTACTACATTTTCAGGCAGCTTAACAGGTCACTTCTGAACCCTGTTCTCATTCAAAACACTGGAATGAAGAATATAAGGGAGTTTATGCCTTTCACAATACTTGTGAGAAGCGTTGAGAGAATAGCCGATCACGCAACGCAGATAGCATCCTCGGCGCGTGAGCTCCAAGGGATAGAGCTGGATGACAAGGTCGTGGAGCAAATAAATAGGCTTGCAACTAATTCCCAGTCGCTCTTTGAAAGGGCTATGGATGCTGTCTACACACTTGACCCCAAAGGCGCCAACGACGTAATCAGGGGTGTTGGTCAGATTCTAAATATTGAGGCAAATGTAACCCAGTTGCTTTTCGCTTCGAAACTAGACGCCAAGAGTGTGTCCCTATTAAGACTAGGATTGGAGAGCCTGCGTAGGGTGGCCGAGTATTCGGCGGACATATGTGAGGTCGTGGTGGATGTGAGTGTGTCTTCCAATCTGAAGCTCAACCAGCAGGAGGGCTGACTTAGACCAACCATGTTTACTCCCGTGTAAGGGAAATGGCTGGTGAGCATATAATTTGGGTTTTGTTGTTGCAAACATAGCCTTGCTCGTGTTAGCCTACTTTGCCTTGGTAGGCCTCTCCTTTGTTTTCTCGGCCGCCGAAACCTCATACTCTTCTCTGAGGGTCATGTTAATCCGCCTCTATGCTGCCCGAGGTAACAGGCGTGCTCAGACGGTGTTGAGGCTAACAAACAACCTCCCGCACACCCTCAACGCAATCGTGATAGGCGACAACATGGTCAACATCGTGTTTACCTCATTAGCCACCTATTCTGGCTATGTTTACGGCGGAACCGCTGGCGCCATAATTTTCTCCGTTGTGAATCTACTCATAGTGTTCGTAATCAGCGAAGCATGGCCCAAAACGCTTGCAGCCAATAATCCAGAAGACTTAGCGCTTAAGTTATCTGGGTTCATGGGGGCCTATCTGACCGTGATGAATGTTCCCGCCTCTTTCTTTAACGCCGTCGGTCAGAAACTTTCGGGTGTGTTTTCTTGGACGAGGACCCGTGACAGTATGACAACTGAGGAGAGAATGCTCTACGCTTTAGAGCTAGCAAAAGCAGAAGGGGTGATAAGTGACAGACAACACTTTATAATAAACAGGTTGCTCAAACTCGACGATGCAACCGCTAGGGATATCATGGTTCCCGTGGAGAAGAGTGTGGTTCTAACGGCCGGGTCGAGCGTGGAAGAAGCTATGAAGGTCTTTAGCCGCTCGGGTCACAGACGTCTCCCAATTATTAGACCCCAAACCGAGAAGGGTGCTTATCCGGCTGGCAGCGTTATAGGAGCCCTATACATTAGGGATGCCGCTGTACTCCTCATAAACGGCTACGGTGGCACACCCGTTGAGGAAGTGTGTGAGCCGGTTGTTGTGGGTTCAGAGGCCACAAAGTTAATCGACGTATTGAACAGCATGCATGAGAAGGGTGCACAGGTAGCATCAATCGAAGACGCAGGCATGGTTAAGGGCTTCATCTTTATGAACGACATTCTGATCTCCATTTTCGGTGAGACTAGAACGCATCAGAGGGGTAGAGGGCTTATAGAGAGATTCAAGACCAGAAAAAAGGGGTAGTTACCTATCCACTGCTGGTTACACGTTTTTGAGAACAAGCAATGCTAGAGCCGTGCTTTTACCAGGTAGCGCTAAGGATGCCTACATATCTTTTAGCTAAGAGGTGACCTAAGATTTATCAAGTTTCTGATTATTACCGAAAGTTGTCTCGATAAAGATTTTCCACACCTGGCCACACACACCCACAACCAATTGACCCCGACAATTAGTAGCGACACTCCGTAATCGGTTAACCAAGTTTTAAATACTCAGTCCCTAAAGGGTTGTTGTGGTTTGCGTGATTAAAGAAGAGTTGCTTGGGATTCTTAAGACGCGTTTCGGAGATAATTTGATTGTTGATGAAGAGGTTGTTAGAAGCTATTCGCGTGACATGTCTGGCGTGCAGGGTGCTGCGGGCGGGGTAATACGCGTAACATCGACTACTCATGTCAAAGAGGCAGTGGACTTCGCGAGAGATCATGGTGTACCGTTGGTCGCTAGAGGGGCCGGCACGAGTCTTGACGGCGAGTCTGTACCATTTGACGGCGCGCTCGTCCTCGATTTTTCACCTATGAAGAGAGTACTAGATTTCGATGTGGATAATCATCTTGTAACAGTTGAGCCAGGCGTGGTTAACCGTGAGCTTAACAATTATTTGGGTCAAAAAGGCTTCTTCCTACCCCCGAATCCGGGTAGTTGGGAGATGTCCACGATAGGTGGTAACGCATCCACGAATGCGGCTGGACCAAGAAGTTATAAGTATGGCTCATTCAGAAGGTGGGTTAAGGGCTTAGAGGTTGTGTTCGGCACTGGGGACGTAACTAGGCTGGGTCACTATACAACCAAGTCATCTAGCGGTTTGGATATGGTAAGCCTGCTTGTTGGAAGCGAGGGGACACTTGGTCTTTTCACTAAGGTCGTGCTCAGAGTTGAACCCTTACCAGAATCTAGGGTTGGCGTTATAGCCCCGGTGAGTGGTGTGCAGCAGGCCACGAAGGCCGTGGTAGAGCTATCCCGTAGACCTTGGCTCGGGATATCCGCCTTAGAGTTCGTCGACGACAAGTGCATCTCGGCGCTCAACACTGTTTACGGCGAAACGCTACCCGAGGCTCCGGCGGCTCTATTCTTAGAGGTTGAAGGCAGTAGACGAGAATTCGAGTCGAGACTTGAAGAGCTTCTGAACACCCTCTCAGGATTCGAACTCGTCGGCGACCCACTCTACGAAGAGAACGTGGATGGTATGTGGGACATTCGTGGAAGAATAGCATTCGCATTGGGTAAACTCTATGGCGAGAACCGCTACAGAGATGATGTGGCCGTACCCGTAACCTCCTTCCCCGAGTTGGTGAGTGGAGTAAGCAGAATCCTCGAAGAGAAGGGATTGGAGTACGCTGTGTTCGGCCACGCGGGTGACGGAAACCTACATCTAGAGTTTGACCGCACAAAGCTTAATGCGGCTGAGCTTGACTCCCTGCTTAGACAGATATTCGGGTTAACGCTGAGTCTAAGGGGTACACTTTCAGGCGAGCACGGTATTGGGTGGCTTAAGCTTCCCTACGTGGGTCTTGAACACACCCAGGAAGCGATAAACCTTATGCACGGCATAAAGAGAGTTTTTGACCCCAAAAACATACTAAACCCACGCAAGGCCTACTAATTTAAGGTGAGTGTTGTGTTCTCGGTTAGACTTTTTTCTTGGATATACAGTAATGCACAGTGTAAGGATCTACGTTGGATGTCAAAGCGCAGTTTTCAAGGTTGCTGAGTATCGTTTCCTCAGCGAACCGGTTTGACTGGGTGGTCAGTGGATTAGCCGTGGGGACGGATAACGTCTCGGCTGAGACGCTTAAATCCAATGGGATCAGCTGTGTTGTGAGCGTCGGAGCAAATCTAGTCGAAGATTATAACGCTGATAAACTCTTCCTAGACGTTGAAGACGGCGAACCTCCCAGCGAGGAGCAGAGTGTGAAAGCAGTGGAGTGGATAGATCGAAGAATTAGAGAGGGTAAGAGTGTTTTCATCCACTGCCATGCGGGTATGGGTAGATCCGTGACGCTTGCGGCGTGTTACCTAATAGCCAATGGGTACACTACTGAGGAGGCGCTCAGGCTACTCCGAGAGAGACACCCCCAATCTTCGCCTACAAAAACTCAGCTAGCATTTCTCCGCTCCTTCGAAGCAAAATATAAACAACTTCTCAACCAAGCTATGTAGTTACATTCCTAGTGTGAATCTATATCCTGATGCTATATCCCGCTCTCAGACCGCTTGTCTGTACACTTCCAGTAGCTTAGCGTTTACTATATTCGGCGAATAATACTCTTCAACCCTTCTCCTTAGAGCCTCACCGATGATTCTCCTCTCCTTCTCGCCTTCAAGCATGCCTCTTAGCTTTTCAGTGAACTCTACTTGGCTTCCTCTGCTGAATGTGCACTTATCACTGGATGCTCCAAGCTGCTCCCTTATGACGGGTAAGTCGGATGCGAGGATGGGTATACCGTAACTCATTGCCTCAAGTATCGTGACTGGGAAAGTGTCCGCCCTCGTTGGCAGAACAAGTATATCGGTTTTAGGGTATACTCTCTCGTGTATCAGCTTGTTTGGGAGAAACTCGTAGTGGGTTATATCTGGATTACTATCCACGTAGGATTTAACCCCCTTATCGGGTATCTCGCCGACGTAGATGAGCTTGAATGGTTTGATATCCTTGAGCTCTCTGAACGCATCCAAAACCATCCAGCCCCTCTTCCTGTAATAGTCTCTCCCAATAAATGTCACAACTGGTTTGTCACTCAGTGTTTCACTGTGGGGCTTTACCTCCATGGGTGGGGGGATCACCACTATCTTTTCATCTTTTACACCATCCTTGATCATCCCTTGTTTAGCCCACTCACTCCAAACAACCACCCTCCTACAGCTTTCAGCGTTAAGAATCTTGGAGACGATTTTGACAACCTTGGTGGTGATCTTATCATAATTAAAATACTCGACTAAGTACTGTGAAACCGAGCTGTCATTATCGTGGATCCAAGGCTTCCAAATATTAAAGTACCCCCAGTAAAACGAATGAATCAATCCATCCGCTTTAGTTTTAAGGTGTTCAAGCACTGTGCTCCCAAACCAGTAAACAAGCGTTTCAGGCGAAACCTGATACCTATCCAGCCTAGGTGATATATTCATGCCGGCCTCCCTATACCTGTATTTTACGCCTGGCGGAGGGCTCCTCGCCCGTAATGCCGCACCCATCCTGAAGAAACCCTGATTCACGGAGCTTCTGGGCGACACGAGTGTAACAGTCAGGTCCATTGTAATCCAATGCTCTATTGGTTAGTTAGAGTCTTAAGCAGTGTGAACAAATTGTCTATAGCGGGCATCCTTTACAACCCATAAAATTAAAAGCCTTCGTTCGAAACCCTAATTTAGATAGGGCGAATGGTAGGTTGTGAGATAACATGGATAGGGTTGCGATTGTAGGCGCTGGCTTAACCCGTTTTGGTAGAAGGGTTGATGTGGGCATGAATCATATGGCTTGGGAGGCGATTAAGGCAGCGCTTGAGGATGCAGGTATAGAGCAGAAGGATGTTGATTTCTTCGCTGTGGGTAACACGGGTGTCTGGAGCGAAGAGCCTCTACCGGCTATAACCATTGGTGAGTATGCTGGCCTAACACCTAAGGGTACCATGAGGGTTGAAGCAGCGTGCGCGACTGGGAGTGCCGCTATAAGGGTGGCTTACCAGGCTATAGCCTCCGGCTCAGCTAGAATGGCCTTGGCTGTGGGTGTTGAGAAAATGTATAATTCACCCACGGGCGCTGTCGTCGAGCTCATCGGTAGGGCTGGGAACTATTTTTGGGAGTTTGAAAACTTCGGTCTAACATTCCCAGGCTACTATGCCTTATATGCTTCGGCTTATATGGCAAAATATGAGGTAAAGGAGGAGGACTTGGCGCTAGTCTCTGTTAAAAATCACTACTATGGGTCGTTCAACCCCTATGCCCAGTTCCAGAAGCCCGTTAAACTTGAGGACGTTATGTCCTCAAAATACGTGGCCTACCCGCTTAAGCTCCTTGATAGTTCACCTATAACGGATGGCGCTGCCGCAGTGGTGCTCGCTGACGAAGAGTCAGCGAGGAAGCTCACCGACACCCCAGTGTGGATAAAATCACAGGGGGTTGCTTCGGGTAGCGCCAACCTTAGTAAGAGACAGGACTTCCTCGGTTTACCCGCCAGCGTTGAAGCCGCCACTCAGGCGTATAGGGGGGCGGGTATAACGGATCCCCTCAAACAGATAGATGTGGCAACAGTGCACGACTGCTTTACTATAGCGGAAATATTAGCATACGAGGACCTTGGCTTCGCCAAGCGTGGTGAGGGTGTTCAGCTCATCAGGGATCAGCAGACCTATAAGGACGGCATCATTCCCGTGAACCTTGATGGGGGGTTGAAGGCTAAGGGTCACCCCATCGGCGCTACTGGCGTCGGCATGGCTGTGGAGGCTGTAAAACAGCTTAGGGGTGAAGCCCCGCCTCAGAGGCAGGCTACGATAAAGAACGGCGTTGCGCTCACACACAATGTCGGGGGCACCGGGCACTATGCCTACGTCACGGTTTACTCACTGTGAGGGGGTGACGACGATATGAGTAACCCTGTTATCAGATTCGATGAAAAGGAAGGCCACCCCATATACATATCTCAGAGGGAGCTAAGGTTGAGGTACGAGATGCCTGTGGGAGAAATCTACCCCTTCTTTAAGGGGCTTGAAGAGGGTAAGGTTCTAGCCTCTAAGTGTGAGGTGTGCGGCCAACTCTATTTTCCACCCCAGGGAGCCTGCCCCAAGTGCCGTGGGCAGAAAATGGGTTGGGTGGACCTGAGCGGTGAAGTCGAGTTGCTGGCGTTCACACAGATATTCGTGCGCCCCCAGAGCTTCTCAACAGAACAACCATACTTCGTGGGTGTTGCTAGATGTAAGCAGGGTGTAAACATCCTCGCTAGGATTACCAACGTCGATGACCCCAGAAAGATTAAGGTTGGAATGCGACTTAAGCTCAGAGCCGAGCGCGCATCAAACGGTGTGCCTACATACTTGCTGGAAGCCTAAAATCTATTGCAAACCTTTTTCTACGCGGTTCGACGGTAAGACTCTTTAATGGAGTTAACCCTTCACATTACCTATAGGGACGAAGCCGACAACCTTCTTAGATATCCCTGCTTGGTGGACTGTGTTCACTACCTCGAAGATGTCCTTATACGCCATGCCAGCCTCCTCCGCCACACCAGAGTAGGATGCGGCTCTAACAATTATCCCCCTCTTCTCCATCTCCCTTACGAGCTGTTCTCCTCTCACCTGCTTCTTGGCCTGGGTTCTCGACATTGTTCTACCTGAACCGTGGGCGGTTGACCCAAACGTCTCCACCATAGCCGTGTCTGTACCCACAAGCAGATATGATCCAGTCTCCATTGAGCCGCCGATTATTACTGGTTGACCAGTGGACTTGAAGAATTCGGGTAGATCAGCGCTAGGTCCAAAAGCCCTTGTAGCCCCCTTTCTATGCACGATGAGCTGACGCACTTCGCCGTCCACCTTGTGCCTCTCGAGTTTAGCCATATTGTGTGCAACGTCGTATACCACCCGCATACCCATTGACTCCCAATCTCTCTTGAATACTTTTTCGAAGGCCTGCCTGATCCTGTGGACTATTACCTGCCTGTTGGTGAACGCCATGTTAGCTCCACACGCCATTGCAGCATAGTAGTCTTGGGCTTCACTTGTTTTAAAGGGAGCGCAGGCGAGCTCCCTATCTGGCACGCTTATACCATGACTCCTCATAACCTTGTCGAACACTTGGAGGTAATCCGTTGCTATCTGGTGGCCAAACCCCCTGGAGCCACAGTGGAGCATTATGACAACCTGGTTTTCGCCGAAGATTCCAAGCTGTTTGGCCACTCTTTCATCGTCGGGTTTACGGGTGTACTGCACTTCCAAGTAGTGGTTCCCTGAGCCAAGTGTGCCGAGCTGGTTTATACCCCTTTTGTACGCTTCCCTACTCACCTTGGTGTGGTCGGCGCCAGCTATCACACCCCCTTCCTCGGTTTTTTCAAGGTCCTCCTCGACGGCGTAGCCGTTCTCGAGAGCCCACTTTAAACCATTCGTCATTACTTCTTCGAACTGTGATTGGTTGAGTCTAACAAACCCTTGAGCGCCCACCCCAGCTGGAACCAGTCTGAATAGTTCGTCCACAAGCTCGCGTAGTTTGGGTACCACTTCATCCTTTGTGAGCTCTGTTCTCACAAGCTTCATACCACAGTTGATGTCGAAGCCTATCCCCCCAGGGGAAATCACGCCCTCTTCGGCGTCAAATGCTGCTACCCCACCGATTGGGAAACCGTATCCCCAGTGGGCGTCGGGCATGGCGTAGGCGAATCTTACGATCCCTGGGAGTGTAGCAACATTTGTGACCTGGTCGAAGACACCCACATCCATTGACGAGATGAGTGACTGAGAAGCGTAGATACGCGCGGGCACACGCATACCCTTCTTATAGGAAGGGGGTATCTCCCAAACATATGGGGTGACCTGCACAGCTGGAAAAGACACTCTCCGATACCACCCATTCCGTATAGAAGGGGACGGTAAGAGAAAAGCCTTATTTAAAATAACGGTAACCCTCACACTTCAAGGTGAATGGGTGGCGTGGTTGTTGGTATTAGGGGCTCAAATATGTATTTGGTCGCCCACACCCAATTCGAGGGCTTTGCGGTAAAAGTACTCGCAAGCGTATAAATCCATGAATGCTGACCCAACGGATTTATACAACACTTTGTCTACGCTAAGATGCGTGTTCGCCTTTATTAGGGTGCCCAGCTCAACTATCTTATTCTGGGATAACACGCCGTTCCTGATTGTCTGAACGATGTCACCAGCCTCCTTCATACATCCCGCGGCGGTGTCCACGACAACAGTCGAGCACTCCGCGAGTACATCATCCCCCAACTCCCTTGCGTCGGGTGTGGGGGCGCCCACCGAGACCAAAGCCCTGTTAGCCGCGCTCAGGCGTTGGATCACTTGGCTCGTGCTCGTGGTGGCAACGATTAGTGTGTCTGCGTCTTGGGTTTCGAGCCGTGGGTCAACGTTTAAACCCATGGTTCTGCATTCACCTAGAAAGGCGTCCACGTTCCTCTTATCCCTTGAGTAAGCGTTAACCCTATTAAGCCTGAAACATGCGGAGAGAAGCTTGGCGTGGTAGCGTGCCTGCATGCCGGTGCCTATAAAGAACACGTTAACCGGGGTGTGGGTATATCTGAGTGCGAGGATGCTTGAAGCAGCAGTCCTAATGGCTGTTAGCACTGTTCCATCAGCCAAAACCTCTAGGTCCCCGTTGATTGGGTTGAAGAGCAGCATTATGGCTCTAGTCGTGGGCAGTCCCCTCGACTGGTTGTCGGGTAGTACACACACACTTTTGACACTGAAGCCAATTGAGCGGTTGTACGCTGGCATCACACCCCACCAATCCCCGTCTGCCTCAATGGATACTCTAAGGGGATTCATGACGAGGCCATCCGCGTAGTCCTTGAATCCCCGCTCAAGATAGCTGAGAAGCTCCTCGGCATCAAGCATCTTGAGCAAAGTTTCCCCCGAGAGTTTCAGCGCCATGCATTTGAATTCGCCGAGAGACAAATAAGCCTACTAACGATGGTTCGCTGTGATAGTGTTGCCGCCTTGCTTATATCTCCACATCATCTTAGAATTCTTATGCGTTACGCCGTAGGCTTGATAATCGCTTTGCTTATAGTGTCGGTGTTTTTGAACTTCTATCTTCTAGCGCAAATCGCGCATCCTAGGCCTGTTGTTGTTTGGAATGTTCCAGCCACAGTTAAACCAGGCGACTATCTATTCTCAACCATGTTTGACACCTTCAAGATGTACATCGATATAAGGGCGAACTCAACGGTCTACGTGTATGTGTTCACACCCTCAGAGTTCGCCGATTTCTACGAAAGTGGTGGCGCAGTCAGAAATCCCGTACAATCCTACGCGGGTGAGTCGATAAGCTTCACGTTTAACCTGAGCACAGGCTGCGCCGGATACATCTGGGTGATTTACAACCCGTCTAGCGCGCCTGTAGTCATCAAGCCATACGTGACAGCAATATATTCCCCGTCAAGCCAGGCGACAGGAGTCTGCTCGAACACGCAAGCAACATCTCCCTAACTATGAATCAAAATTCTTGGTAGTTAACTATGTACTAAACACAGATTTCTCATCTACCGTTCAAGATGGGAATTAGATAAGAAGTGTTAAAGAGTGGGGAGGGTGTGTTGGATCACGTTTTGCTCTCCCGTATTCTCTACTTTGGATGTTGGAATTTTAACAAGGCTGTCAAAAGATTTATTGGTTGTTATGATACACAAGGGATTTGATGTTTAACCAGACAATATACCCTCCCAGTCAACCCAAACCCTCAAATAGGCTCTTCTTGGCTGTTATCGTCCTAATAGCTTTGGTGGCCGGCTTTTCGGTTGCCTATCTGGCCTTTAACTTTGAGTTGACTGGCGTGAGGCTGCAGGAACAGAAGCTTGAGAACGAGGTTTCAAGCCTCGAATCCACCCAAGCAGCTCTGGTTAAGTTGGCATCTCTGCAGGTTCAACCAATACACCAGGTAACATACACCACACCTTCGAACTATACACAGCTATATCAGGAGACAGTGCGCTCCGTCGTAGTCGTAATGGATGAGCAGATTAGCACCGTTGAAAGCATCTTTGGGTCAAGTGTTCAGACGGTTCCCGTTTTAGGCTCGGGTTTCGTGGTCGAATACAACAATTCGTATTATGTTGTAACAAACGACCATGTTATCGCTAACTCCACTAATATTTCAGTCACCTTCTATGATGGTAATAGCTACCCAGCTCAGGTCGTTGGCGCCGATAGGTTTAGTGATATAGCGGTACTCAGGGTGGCAGCACCTATCTCAGAGTTTTACCCACTAATCTTGGCGAATTCAACCCAGCTTCAGGTGGGTCAGACCGTGGTTGCAATCGGCAATCCTTACGGGCTTGCAAGCACGCTCACTGTGGGTGTGGTGAGTGCTACAAATAGGGTTATAGATGACCCCACCGCCAACCCCTACCCTATTGCTGGCGTTATACAGACAAGTGCGCCAATAAATCCTGGCAACTCGGGTGGGCCACTCCTCGACTTGGCTGGTCAGGTTGTTGGTGTGACAACAGCGATTATCGCCAACAGTCAGGGTTTAGGCTTCGCCATCCCCTCAAATATACTTGCTAGGGAGCTACCAATGCTGATAACCACAGGCGAGTACAACCTCCACCCATACTTCGGCTTCTCGGTTGTTTCGATGAACCTCTACTTGGCTCAGGCCATGAATGTGAGTTTAACCCACGGTGTGCTCGTGGAGCAGGTCACACCGGGTGGTCCAGCGGCTAAGGCGGGTATACGTGGTGGGACAATTCAGGAGGAGGTTTATGGCCAGCAGGTTCTACTTGGAGGAGATATTATAGTCGCGGTGAACGGCACACCCGTGAATGATGAAGACAGCCTTCTATCATATTTGGAGCTCAACGTGATAGCGGGGCAGAGCGTGGTGTTCACAGTGTATAGGTCTGGCGAATATTTGAACATCAGCGTAACAGCCGGCTATAGACCGAGTTAGCACGACTCGTCGCTGAGCGTGGGCTAGGTTCAGTCTATTCGCTGTGTGAAGCGGGTTCACAGGCTTGTTTACGGTGATGCATCAGTTGTGGTATGCTTCAACGGTTGCGGTATACCTAAACATAACAGTTATAAACCGTTGCAGACACTTCTTATTGTTGAATGGTAATGCGGATACCACCAGATATTAGGCAGTCACTTATGAGTGTGGGTAGTATCGCTGTTTTCGCGATACTACTGGTGCTCGGTAAAACCATTTATATTTATGCTTATATCGGCGTGTTCTTCGCTATAACCTTTGGCTACACGATCTATAGGACAAGCAAGATGATTCCGCTTATGAAGCAGAATGCAAAGGAGGCCGCTAAGGTCAGAAAGGATTCTAAGGATAAGGTGCTGTTTAGGCAGACAGCCAAAGACACCCAGCCATTCTTCAATGACTATGAACTGGAGAAGCTGAAGGTGGCGAAGAGCATGTTGAAACTCATGGTTATACCCCTTGTTCTTATAACCGCTATCTACATCGCCATCCCACTTGTGCTGAGGGATGCGTTCCACTATGATTTGAGCCGTATTGAGCTCGCTGAGCTCTACGTGGTCGCCGCACTAGCTTCGTTTGGCTCAACGCTGATACTAAGAAGGAGAATGGGTCTTAGCGCAGCCAGTTTCAGCCAGGGAACACAACTCATTTATGCGCCCAAGGCGTACACAATCCTCGAAGATGGCGTAGTCTTTGACACCCCACAAAAAATGCCCGATGTTGAATTCTCAATACTGAAATTCCCAGCCAAACTGCTAAGAACAGATAAAAAGAGGAATTTTATTGAGCTGGAAACCTTGGACACCACGGCGCCCGCCACAATAAAGGCTATAAGGCTTTACACCAAGGATGTTGACAGGCTTTTAGGTGTGATTAGACCTAAGATAAGTCAACCCGAGCAGGCCCAGCTCAGTGTGGAGCCAGTCAACTGAATACTCACCTTATCCGATAAGGCTTGTTGAATAGTAGGCCACTGATCTTTGTATTGGCTAAAGGGGTGGTGGCATTCGTTTATCACCATTCGCCTGCAATCTCCGCACCTAAATGTGAGTCATGTTACGTGTCTGTGTGGTAGGATTCATCTATTTTCGCCAGAGACCCCGCCCGCCGTGGTCTTCGACGAGTAAGCCCTGTATTTGTAGGCTCTTGCACCCACGCCGCACAATTCCCTCGCGCTCGTATTTATTCTTTTTGAATACACACCCTGAAGGACGAGGTTTTGGAATCTTTATAAATTCAGAGCTGGTGTATGCATAGTGTGGTGGTATTGGTATTGTCTGCGTTAGGGGTGGGCATGGAATCCGAGGTTGAGGGTTATTCGTGTATCTCCGCTGGTTAACCGCAAAGCTAAAAATGGTAGGGCACTATAATGAAATGTTATGAGAATAGTTGATATTGTTCACTTCGACCAGAATAAGAAGCCCTCATCCCTCCTGAATGTGGATGATAACCCCCCTACACTGGATGAGAATGGTTATGTGGCTCATGGCTCCTACTTTCTCAGTGTGCGTGATAGCGCTGGCACTAAGGTCACCATTAAGCTGAGCGATATGGAGGTAATCGACTTGGCAAAGAGGCTTGAGGCTGCTTATAACAACCATGTTTTGCTCGAAATGCAGCTTCAGGCTTCACGCACCAAGGCGGGAAGCGATACTTGAAACGTGAAAACCAGTTCCTCATGTTGTTTGCGGGTCCACCCGCGTCGGGTAAGACGACAGTAGCCAGAACCCTCGCCGAACTCTTAGGCGAGCAGAGCAGGGTGGTACACCTACAATCCGATGAGATAAGGCACATGATAATATCACCCATCTACTCAAAACATGAATCTATAACTGTTTACTCCTCCATGAAAGCGATGAGTAAAATCTTCCTTAGAAACGGTTACTCTGTAATAGCTGACGCCACATTTACTAGGGTTGCTCACAGAAACCCATTCCGGGCGCTTGCGAGGAGGTTCGATGTTAAATTTCTCGCGGTATACTTAAAATGCTCACTGCAGACTGCTCTAAAGCGTAACGCGGAGAGGACGGGTTGGAGATTCGTTCCCCCAGGGCGGGTGGCCGGCATATTTTCTTCATTCGAGTTCGACCAGTCACTCGTGGTTGTTGACACTGAAACACACCCGCCGAGGGAAGCCGCTGAGTTAATACTTAGCCTACTCAAAACTAGAATAGAAGCCTAAGTAAATTAATGCGCATTTTAAACAAAGTCTCTCGGGTAGTCGACCCAATCCTTGTTGTTTTCGTTCAGCTCAAATCATGGTCTAACATGGCTCGATATCGATGGGCCCGGAGTGTTAGGCCTTCTGGAGGTAGCCATATACTAATTTAGACGTCTGTTGTTGGTTTTCATTGAACCTATAAGAGATGTTGGTATAATTAGATGGTACACGCCTGTGGAGGAGATGTATTTTGGGTTCGGAGGACGTTATAATTGTCAATGACTTGAATCATACATACGATGGTAAGAGGTATGTGTTGTCAGGCGTGTCCTTTAGGGTTAAGAGAGGTGAGGTGTTCGGTCTTTTAGGGAGGAATGGTGCTGGGAAGACAACACTCATTAAAATACTGACGACGCTTATTAGGCCCACAGCTGGAAGTATCAGAATATTGGGGCTTGACCCCCACACTCATGGTGCAGAGGTGAGGGGGCGCATAGGAGTGGTCCAACAGGATGACTCGTATGACTACACGAGTGTTGAGGGCAACTTGGATATTTACGGTATGCTCTGGGGTGTGCCGAAGAGTGAGAGATTAAAGCGAATAGAGGAGTTACTACAACTCTTCTCGCTCAGTGATGCTAGGAAGAAAAGCGTTTTCGACCTCTCGGGTGGGCAACGCAGAAGGTTACAGGTGGCTCGTGAGTTTATGCACGATATGGATATACTCTTCCTCGACGAGCCGACTGTTGGTTTGGATGTGATTATGCGTAGAACACTGCTTGATAGGATAAAAGAGTTGGCTAGGGGTGGGCTTACAGTTATCTTCACAACCCACAACTTAGAGGAAGCCGACTATCTGTGTGATAGGATAGCCGTGATCGACTCGGGTAGGATTCTCGCGATGGATAGTGTTGATAACCTCAAAAGGATCTATGGTAAAAAGACGGTTGAATTAGTTCTTGGCAGAGGTAGTCGGGACCTCTTTCTTAGGGAGGTGAGATCTAGGATACCCAACGTGGATTTAAAGGAGGGTGACTCCACGATCAAAATAGTGAACACGGATCCCAGCTTTGTTTTGGGTGTGATAACTGAGGCTTCACGGGCTTCAGGCGTGGAGATAGAGTGGTTGAATGTTAGAGGAAGCACGCTTGAGGACGTGTTCCTAGCAACCATCGGAGGAGGTGGTGAAGTTGAAACCTGAAAACATTGGGAGACTGATTTACAGAAACCTCAGGGTGAACACAGATCCCGCCACACTCGTGGTTCTCCTGGGGCTCCCAACCATGTACTTGGTGTTCTTCGGCTTCGGCTACCAGTCGCTCATAACCGCAACCCACTCGCATGGCTACCTGTTCTTTCTTGCACCTGGAATAATGGCTACGCAGACCATCATGGCTGGAAGCCTATCTGGGGGTATACTCTGGCTTGATAAGCGCCTCCACATGTTGGCACAGCTTCTGATGGGTCCATTTACACGCCTAGAGTACCTTTTAGGTATAATATTCGCCACAGTTATATACGCGCTTGCGGGCTCATTCATAATGTTAGCCGTCGCCTACGTCATGATTGGGGGTGTGTCCCTCGGCTTGGGGGGCTTAGGCCTCATAGTTTGTGCCACCCTGCTTGGCTCACTAATATTCGGCTCAATAATGCTTATAATCTCGGTGTTTGTGAAGTCAAACAATACATATAATAGCATCCAGATCTTCGTAATCTTTGTGCTCGACTTTGCGAGCACAGTGTTCTACCCCTACTCTCCTAGTCTGCCCCTTGTGCTAAGAGCCGTGTTCTTGGTTAACCCCCTCACATATGTGGCTAACGTGGTTAGAGATGGCTTCAACTCTATAGTTAATGTATCTGACATCTATAGCCTGCTAGGGATGCTCCTAGTGAGTGCGGCACTCCTCTACACGGCTGCGCGAGCATATATGAGGTCGAATGTATCATTCACGTGAAAAGGGTAATACAACAATCATTTTCTGGGTTCATATGACCTTGTACTCTCGTAAAAAAGTTTTATTAATCCGTGTGGATGTGTTTGCTTGTGAAAGCACTAATACTGGCTGGTGGTTACGGTAAGCGCCTGAAGCCTTACACGGATACTCTACCTAAACCCATGCTTGAACTGAATGGTAAGCCAATAATGGTTTGGCAGTTCGAATGGTTGAAGTCGCATGGCTTCGACGAGGTCATAGTGTGCGCTGGTTACTTGAAGGAGAAGATAATTGAGAGGGTGGGTAACGGCTCCCGTTTTGGCGTGAGGGTTGGCTACGTAGTAGAGGAGGAACCTCTTGGTAAGGGTGGTGCTATTAAAAATGCTGAGCACCTGCTTAGAAACGAAGATAAGTTTCTAGTTGTGAATGGGGACGTGATAACAAACCTTGATCCGGGACCCATGCTTAAGGACTTGGATAAAGGCTACGTCGGCTCAATAGGCGTCACCCCGCTACCTTCACCATACGGTGTGGTGCTTTACGGTAAGGATAGAACGGTGGTTGAGTTCAGAGAGAAACCCAAGCTTAGGGATTACTGGATAAATACAGGTGTTTACGCCTTCACATCAAAAATATTCGAATACCTGCCTGAGAGAGGCGAGATAGAAGAGTTAACATTCCCAACACTAGCAAAGGAGAAGCTCCTAGTAGTCCAAGAGTATCCAGATGTACTCTGGTTCAGTGTTGATAGCCATAAAGACTTGGAGGAAGGCTCAAAGCTACTTGGCGCGTATACGAGAACAACTGTAAGCGGTGAAACATGAAACCTGAGTAGGGGTCTGGGTAAAACACAATTTATGTAAATGCACCAAAACACTTCCTCTAAAGGAGTAGGGTTTGGGACCTAGAAACTCCAGCATAATTATGTTTCAGAGTTACCCGTAACCTTAGCGTTTGAAGCGCGAATCCAACCCTTTGAGCACAATGGGGGCACCCTAACACTTAGGTAAGGCGTGTTTGAATCTATTACGATGGTGGGAAGTCTCGCCCATCAGGGCGGCGTAGCTCACCCCGTGTTTTCTGTATGGAGAATTATAGGTGTTCGCCGGTTTGTTGGTGTGTGTTGTGTGTGGTTACCTCTTTAAGCTTAAATTCTTGGACGGGATTAACAGTGTAGTGCTGGAGGGGTGCGCATTATGTCTCAACCAACCGCTGAGCAAGAGTCGAACAAATCTATAAATAAGGGTGATGTAAACGCTTCCACTGATAAAACAGAGGTCGAGCAATTAAGGGATGAAGTGAAAAGGCTTACCGAGGAGCTTGAGAAGCAGAAAAAGCGTTCGGACGAGCTCTTGAATTCTTTAAAGTATTTGAAGGCTGACTACGATAATCTCATCAAGAGAACCAATAAGGAGATCGATGAGATAAAGAGGGTTGCCAGTGAGAGGGTCATCAAGGAGATTATAGATTTAAAGGAAATAGTTGAGGGAGCTCTTAGAATGATTAGGGATAAAGCTGAGCCAGCGGTTGTTGAGGGATTCGAGCTAATCCTTTCTAAGATAGATGATATACTCGAATCCGAGAGTGTGGCTGAGATTAAGGCTAAAGGTGAGAGATTCGACCCCTACTATCATGAGGTGGTTGGGGTTGTTGAGTCGGACGAGCCGGACGGGATGATTATTGAGGTTGTTAGGAGAGGTTATACAATGAATGGGCGTGTTATAAGACCATGTATGGTTAAGGTGTCTAAGCAGAGGGGGATGGGTCAAGTTGCCTGAGAAGGTTTTGGGTATAGATTTGGGTACAAGCAACTCGGCTGCGGCTGTGATAGTCAACGGTAGACCCGTTGTTATTCCAGCGGCTGAGGGTGTGTCGCTTGCGGGTAAGGCCTTCCCGTCGGTGGTGGCCTTCACAAAGGACGGTCAGCTCCTGGTGGGTGAACCAGCGAAGCGCCAAGCCGTGCAGAACCCTGAGGGTACGGTGATAGCTGTCAAGAGGCTGATGGGTACAAATAATAAGGTTAAGGTGTTCGACAAGGAGTACACACCACAGCAGATTTCCGCTTTTATACTCCAGAAGATTAAGCGGGACGCCGAGGCCTACATAGGCGAGCCACTGAAGAAGTGTGTTATAACCGTGCCCGCCCACGCCGACGACAACTTCAGGCAGGCCACGAAGGATGCGGGCGAGATCGCGGGGTTTGAAGTGCTCAGGATAATCAATGAGCCAACCGCCTCAGCGATCGCGTATGGAATAGACAAGATGGACAAGGAAATGAAGATATTGGTGTTCGAGTTGGGGGGTGGCACGTTCGACGTCACAATAATGGAGTTCGCCCAAGGCGTCTTCCAGGTGCTTGCTACGGACGGTGACACGCATCTTGGGGGTACGGATATGGATAACATACTCGTTGAGTACATTGTATCTGAATTCCAGAAGAAGGAGGGCATCGACCTAAGAAGGGATTCCATGGCTATGCAGAGGGTTAAGGAGGCGGCTGAGAAGGCTAAGATAGAGCTATCCAGCGTCTTAACTACGGAGATTAACTTACCGTTCATAGCTATGGATCAGAGTGGGCCGAAGCATCTTAACATGACGCTCACACGTGCAAGGCTTGAAGAATTGGTCAGACCCCTACTAGAGAAGTGCAGGGAGCCAGTTTTCAGGGCTCTCCGGGACGCTAAGCTCACACCCGAGCAGGTTGACAAGATCATTCTGGTGGGTGGACCCACACGTATGCCGATTGTTAGGCGGTTCGTTAAGGAGGTTCTGGGTAAGGACCCAGAGCAGGGTATTGACCCTATGGAGTGTGTGTCCATTGGCGCGGCTTATCACGGTGCCTCACTTGTGGGTGAACTTAAACAGGACATCGTCCTACTCGATGTCACACCCCTATCCCTTGGTGTTGAGACTGTTGGAGGGTTATTCACAAAGATAATTGAGCGGAACACAACTATACCCACTAAGAAGAGCCAGATATTCACAACTGCCGCGGATTTTCAGACAGCGGTCACAATACACGTGTTGCAGGGTGAGAGACCTATGGCTGCTGACAACATTTCCCTCGGCCAGTTCGTGTTGAGCGGGATACCCCCCGCACCTAGGGGTGTGCCGCAGATAGAGGTGACCTTCGATATTGATGCGAATGGGATACTGCACGTCTCCGCTAAGGATTTGGGTACTGGTAAGGAGGCCAAGATCACGATAACCGCATCCACAAAGCTAAGTGAAGAGGAGAAGCAGAAGATGATTAAGGAGGCTGAGAGATACGCTGAAGAGGACCGTAAGAAGAAGGAGCTTGTTGAAGCGATAAACGAGGCGGACGGGGTGATATATGTTGCCCAGAAGACCTTGGAAGAGTTGGGCGACAAGGTTTCAAAGGAGGATAAGGATAAGGTTGAAGCCATGATACGCGACCTGAGAGCCAAGATTGAAGCGAAGGAGACTCAGGGGATTAAGACAATAACCCAGCAGCTGGTGAAGCTCCTCCAAACCGTTGGCTCCACGGTCTACCAGCGTGTCTCAGCCCAACAGGCAGCTGGGGCTGGAGGCGCAACTGGACAGACTGGCTCCAACTCGTCCTCAACAACTACTCAGGAAAAAACGAAGGAGTACGTTGACGCCGACTATAAAGTTAAAGAGGGTTAAAGCGGTGGTGTTATCTGAGCGCCGCCAAAAGAGACTACTATGAGGTCTTGGGTGTCAGTAGGAACGCCACCAAGGATGAGATTAAGGCTGCCTACAGGAAGCTAGCGCTCCAGTATCACCCCGATAGGAATAAGGATCCGGGGGCCGCTGAGAAATTCAAGGAAATAACTGAGGCCTACGCTGTATTATCTGACGATGAGAAGCGTGCAAAGTATGACCGCTACGGTCATGCGGGTATAGATGAGAACTACACCCAGGAAGACCTCTTCAGGGGTGTGGACTTCAGCGAGTTCTTCCGGGATTTTGGGTTCGGTGGATTCGACGAGTTCTTCAGGTCCGTGTTCGACCTAGGTGGATTCGGGGCTAGATCCAGTAGGCCGCGTGGTGACGACTTAGTAGGCGAGATCCAAGTCAGCCTTGAAGATATAGCTAATGGGCGGAGTGTGAGTGTGAGCGTCGAGAGGCTGGAGTACTGTTCGGAGTGTGGTGGCAGCGGTGCGCAGCCTGGTAGCAGCAGGACGATTTGCAGCATGTGTGGTGGCAGCGGCCAGGTTCGCCGTGAGAGGAGGATGGGTGGCTGGGTGTCTGTTCAGATAATGCCCTGCACCCAATGCGGTGGTAGCGGTAGATATGTTGATAAACCATGCCGTGTGTGTCATGGTAGCGGAGTTGTTAAGCGAAGAAAGGTTATCGAGGTCAACGTGCCCCCAGGCGTGGAGGACGGCTCAACCCTCCGTATACCTGGCCAAGGCAACGTGGGACCTCAGGGTACACCCCCCGGCGACCTCTTCTTGAATGTCAGGCTCAAACCACACCCCCTCTTTAAGCTCTTAGATAATGGGGATGTGCTCTTCGAGACGGAGATATCCATGGTTAGAGCCGCTTTGGGTACGGTTATCGAGGTGCCAACACTCTACGGTAGTAAGGAGGAGCTTAGGGTGCCCTCTGGGACTCAGCCCGACTCTATTTTGAGGCTGAAGGGTAAGGGGCTTCCGAGGGCGCGTGGCGGTAGAGGCGACGAGCTGGTGAAGGTAAAGGTTAAGATACCAGAAAGGCTATCCGATAAGCAGCGGAGGTTGCTGGAAGAGTTTGAGCAAGAGGAAGGCAAAGGGTTTTTCGGTTTCAGGAAGCACTGAGATTAGAATTTAAAAGCCCGCTCCCCTCCCTCTAATGCATGCAGTTCACATCTAGGGAGATACGCGAGCTGCTTGTTGCCTGGCTTGCTCTCTCACTTATGTTTTCACTGGGTTTCGCACCGCTCAGATACATCAGTGTTGCATACTCATTGCTCATAGTGGGCACCGCGTTCGTTCTACACGAATTATCACACAAATTCGTGGCCCAATACTTTGGCAGGGCCGCGGAGTTCCGCATATGGTGGAGCGGGGTGGCTATTGGTATGATGATGGCGCTTGGCACATTCTTAGCATTCGGGCCAGGTGGAGTTCTCTTCTTTGCTGCACCCGGTGCCGTCTATGTGAGCCCGCTCTTCGTGGGCTATGGTTACCCTTTTAACCCGCGTGGTTTCGCCCGGGGTGAGGGTTTGATATCCTTCGCGGGTCCGCTCACCAACCTTACGCTGGGTGTGGTCTTCCGTGTGTTAACACTCTTTACACACGGTGGCCTCGTCTACCTCTTTATTAAAGTCTCAAGTATAAACGTCTTCCTCGGCTTCTTCAATATGTTACCCATACCCCCACTTGACGGTCAAAAGGTGTTCGCATGGAACAAGGCTGTATGGGCGATTAGCGCCCTAATCCTCTTCGCTCTGCTCATCGTATAAGCATGGATTTATCGTGAGCAGTGGCCCAATTTGGAGTGAGAGGATAGATTTTGCTCACTCCGCTGGGATGAATTGTTTCTTATGGAAGCAATCGCGATAACCATTTAAGCCCGTATTCTACATCTGGGTTTATGGACGCTCAAAGGGTTGCTGTCTATGGCCTTGGAAGGGTTGGTATGCCTCTTGCCGCGGCTTGGCTCAAAGCTGGCTTCAATGTGGTTGGCTACGATGTGAATGAGAGGCTGATCGATAATCTCCGCTCACTTAGCTTTGAGTGGATAGACGAGCCAGGTGTGGCTTCAATTTTCAGGGAGGCATCCGAGAGGGGTAAGCTCAGCTTTACAGTTGACGGTAAACACGCTTCGAGCTCCTCGAACATCCATATTGTGGCTATACCAACCCCAATGGATTGGGGTTCGAAGAAGTTTGTTTCCGAACCCCTCCTCTCCGCACTGAACACCATCGGCTCGGGGTTGAAGAAGGGTGATGTCGTGATTTTAGAGAGCAGTGTTCCACCGGGCACCACTTGCGGTTTTGCGAAGAGACGACTCGAAGAGCTGAGCGGTCTCGCCGCGGACACGGACTTCTATTTGGGGTTTAGCCCGGAGAGGATACTTGTGGGTAGGGCGCTCGAGGACCTCCTGAAGCGTTACCCTAAGATCGTGGGCGGGGTTGGCCCCCGGAGTGCGAAAATCATATCGGATCTTTATTCAAGGGTTGTAGAGAAGGGTGTGATCGTAGTGAGGGATAGTACTACCGCTGAAGTTGTGAAACTCTTTGAGGGTGTATACAGGGATGTTAACATTGCGCTTGCGAATGAGTTGGCGCTCTACTCCCAGAGTGTTGGCGTCGATTATTATGAGGTGCGGGAAGCAGCAAACTCCCAACCATACAGCCACCTCCACCTCCCAGGCCCAGGTGTGGGGGGGATGTGTATACCCGTATACCCCTACTTCGTGTTGGAGTTTGGTGCTACGAAGGGCTTTGAATCCAAGCTTATATCCCTCGCCCGCCAAATCAACGAATCAATGCCACACGTAGTGGTGGATATGCTTATGCGTGAAGTCCTAACACGCAGCCTGGATACACGCACCCTTAGGGTGACGGTTCTGGGTGCTTCCTTCAGAGGCGACGTCTCGGACACCCGCAACTCACCCACACATATGGTGGTAGCCGAACTCAAGAGGCTTGGAGTAGAAGACGTGGTTGTCCACGACCCAATCGTTACTTATGATGAATACCTTACTAAGCTTGGTGTTAAGCTGCTCAACGACCTAAAACCAGCTATGAGTGGCTCAGGCGCTGTGATTGTGGCCACTGACCACTCACCCTATTCCACTCTAACCCTCAAGAGCCTTTTTGAGTACTCTGGTAAAACCCCGCTCATAGTGATAGACGCCAAGGGTGTGCTCAGAGCAGAACCTGCCGATGGGGTTGTCTATAGGCGCTTGGGTGTTGGGGGATCAGCGTACGAGTGCCCATGATTCACGGTGGGTGTAGCGTGTACAAGGCTATCCTCATAGACGTAGACGGGGTCATAAAGCAGGGTAAAACACTGATTCCACGCGTGGATAAAGCCCTACGGATAATGCGTGAGCGATCAGTGAGGTTTATGCTTGTTACCAACAACTCCACCAAGACACCCCAAGTATTATCAGGGGAGCTCAACGCCTCTGGGCTAGCTATAAAGGAAAAAGAGGTCATGACTTCATCGCAGGTTCTGATTAGCCTCCTCAAACGAAGCCCCAAACTGCGCTCCAAGGCTATGAATGGAGTGTACGTTGTGGGTGAAAGCGGCCTAGTCGAAGAGTTAAGCTCGAATGGGTACACACTAACCTCTGAAGCAACAAGTGGTGTGGTCGCCGTAGGCTTGGATAGGGGCTTCAGCTACGCTAAGCTCGCAACAGCTGCACGGTCAATCATGCTTGGCGCATCATATATCTGTACAAACACCGATAGAACCTACCCAACCGAAGAGGGGTTGATGCCTGGTGCTGGCTCGATAGCCGCCTCGATAACGGCCGCAACAGGTAGAAAACCCCTCATAGTGGGTAAGCCATCAAAGATCTTCTTCAAACAAGCTCTGAGTAGGCTTGGAGCCAATTTAAGTGCAAGCGACGTGCTTATCGTTGGAGACAGACCTGAAACGGATATTAAGATGGCAAACCTGGTCGGCTGCAACTCTGTGCTGGTTTTGAGTGGTGTTACAAAGAATGCGGACAAGCTGAGAGGGCTGTATAAGCCTACCTATGTTTTCAGCGACCTCTACGAGGCTGTTGAGAAGCTTCTAAGCGTGCCGATGGGTTGAGCTTGAGAAGTGTGTGCGCTTGAAGCCCTAGATGTCGATGTAGACCCTTTGGTTCTCGATCTTAACAGGATATGTTCTGAGGGGTTGCTCAGCTGGTGGTGATATGACTTCACCCGTTTTGAGGTTGAACTGGGATAGGTGAAGTGGGCATGTTATTGTCTCATCGGTGATGAAGCCTAGCCAGAGCTCCGCGTATTCATGGGTGCATATACCATCTAATGCATAGTAGTTGTCGGATACTTTGGCAACAATCAGCTGGGCGCCGTTCACTTCAACGTGGTAAGGCCTACCTTCTTCGACGTCTGAGACCCCGCACGCCTCAACCCACAATTGGGCTAACCCCGAGCTTACTCAACTGTTTTACGATACTTGTAGTGACCAGCGAATATATCAGTGAACTGCATTTCCCCACCGCGGTAACTCAAAGCCCACTCGAAGAGGTCTTCCTGCTTGAATGCTTCCTGTAGTGGTACGCCGAGCCACTTGCTCACAATCATACTTCTAATCCTAGTTCTAAGAGTTGGCGAAGGTATCCTCTCAACAGCCTTCTCGAAGAATGCGAGCACGACGAGTTGCTTAGCCGTGTCTTCATCCAATCCCTTGCTCATCAGATAAAACATCTGTTCTTGGTCCAGTTGCTCAACAGCAGCGGAGTGTGTAGCCTTAACATCGTTCGTGTCTATCTCAAGTGTGGGTATGGCGTCAGCCATGGCGTCCCGGCTTAGCAGTAGGGCGTGATAAGAGAGGAAGCCCCTGCTGGCCTTGGCCTTCTCCCTGATTTTAATCATCCCCTTCATGAGGCCTTTAGAGTAGTCCTTGAGTGCTGCCTTAGAGTACACTGCACCTGTAGAATTGTTACTTATGAAGACTATGTTGGATGAGAGGTCAAACCTCTGTTTGGCGTTACCAAAGGTGACTTCGATATCATCCGAAGAGCCACCAGAGCCCACCATGAGGTTATCCAGCTTCGACCTCACATAGTTACCTCCAAGATGGGTAAACGTCCAGTTAACGGAGGCATCCCTGTCAACAGAGGCACGCCTATTAGAGAAAACTGAAACGTTGTTCGAGTATCCTTGGAACACGGAGTACGTGACTTTCGAGCCTGGCGCGGCCTGTACGTCGGCTATGAAGGCGGCGACTGAGTTCTCACCCTCACCAATCGAGTACTCCTCCTCGATTATGTTCACAGAGCTATGCTCAGCTGCATACACTAGGTTGTGTGATACTGTTGCATCGGATTTGCCTGTTGCCAGAAAGACGAGCCTGAGTGGCATCTTAACCTCAACGTTCTTCGGCACATAGATGAAAACCCCCGTGTCGAATAGAGCGTTCGTGAAGGCAGCGAACTTATCGTAATCGGGTGTAACACTCTTTCTCTCCCAGACCTGCTTTAATAGGTCGGGGTACTTCTTGACGGCTTCATCCATGGTTTCCACTATAACACCACTCTGTGCGAGCTCGTCTGGCACCCTTACAATGTTGCCTTGGGCGTGTGCTATGAACATCGCGTTATCGAGTTCGCCGAAGCCCACGGGTGTGCTAAGCTTATCTCGATATCTCAGGTATTCGGCGTTTTTTATGTTCACACCCGAGAGGTCGACATATTTATAGAAGAGTGGTGATGGCTCCACTTCTAGCTTCTTGAAGTGAGCGTATGAATCCAGTCTAAAACGTGTGAGCCACTCCGGTTCCCCGACCTCCTTAGAATACTTTCTTATATCCTCCTCGGTTATACTCGGTGGCTCAAGCGTTAAATGCTTAGCAAGCTGTGTTGTGGCCATCTTTGCTCACACTGCAATTGGTTAGGGATACTTTTATCCTACAGTGTTTTCGAACTCCATGTTGATGAGTTTGTTGAGTTCGACCACAAATTCGAGGGGTAACTCCTTTGTGAACTCCTCAATGAAGCCCATCACGATAAGCGTCAACGCCTTCGTTTCGGGTATACCTCTGCTCATAAGGTAGAATATCTGCTCTTGGCTTATCTTGCCCACTGTGGCCTCGTGTGTGGCGCTCGCCGTGCTATCATAGATTTCGTTATAGGGGTAGGTGTCTGTAGCTGAGTACTCATCCAGCAAGAGTGCATCGCACCTTATACTTGACTTAACGTTTGTGGCACCCTTGGCAACCCTGAGGAGTCCCCTATAGGTGGTTCTCCCACCATTCATCGATATTGACTTGGAGCTTATCCTAGATGTTGTGTTTGGTGCCATATGAATCATCTTTGCACCCGCGTCGAGGTGTTGGTCTTTGCCAGCTATGGCTACGGATATCACTTCGCCACGCGCACCTGGGCCAAGCAGGTATACAGAGGGATACTTCATAGTTACCTTGCTGCCAATGTTGGCGTCCACCCACTCCACAGTAGCATTCCTGTAGGCATACGCACGCTTAGTCACCAGGTTGTAAACATTACGTGACCAATTCTGAATTGTGGTGTACCTTACACGCGCCCCCTCCTTAGCTATTATTTCGACCACGGCGGCGTGGAGAGAGTCGGTTGAGTAAACGGGAGCCGTGCACCCCTCCATATAGTGGACTTTGGCGCCCTCTTCAACTATTATAAGCGTCCTCTCAAACTGACCCATATTGCTTGCGTTTATCCTAAAGTAGGCCTGAAGGGGGATATCCACTTCGACGCCTTTTGGTACATACACAAAGCTTCCACCACTCCACACAGCACTATTCAAGGCCGCAAACTTGTTGTCCTCAGGAGGCACAATGGTGCCGAAGTACTTTTTAACGAGCTCAGGGTACTGCTTGACCGCGGTGTCCGTGTCCACGAATATCACACCCTTCTTGCTCAGCTCCTCCTTGATGCTGTGGTACACAGACTCGGAGTCGTACTGGGCACCCACGCCCGCAAAGTATTTCCTCTCAGCCTCGGGTATACCGAGTCTTTCGAAGGTGCGCCTAATATCCTCTGGCAACTCGTTCCAGTCGCTGGCCTTCTTCTCGGTTGGCTTAAGATAGTATCTTAGAGAATTAAAATCTATACCCGAAAGGTCTGGACCCCAGGTTGGAAGAGGCTTAGAATTAAACACATCCAATGCGTGAAGCCTGAATTTCCTCATCCATTCCGGTTCACCCTTGATGCGCGATATTTCCTCCACCACACTACGTGAAAGACCCTTCTCCGCCACGTAAACATACTTTGTGTCCTCCTTGAAGTCATACTTGCTGTAATCCAAGAGTATTGGTGAAACAACATCTGTCAAAACTTATACACCAAACACATATCGACCCCAACTTATTTAAGGATTATGACTTAAGTCATGATGGTCTCGGAATAGGGCACGGTCAACGTGATACCCAGGCATAGAAAATCTTTATCCAGACACAATCTAAGTTATTACGTGGCAGTGAAACCTCAACCCTGCACACTAAGCGTATAACCATTCGCCTCACACACACTTCTAACTCCACTCAGAAAACGCTGATCCATTACGCCAGCATACTCAACCACGTTCTTAGAAACCACTATTGTGAGCACCCCAACTGTCACGTCACCTGGCATAACTGCTTGCTTACCATAGTTGGACACAACCTCTAAGATTGCCTCCTGAGCCCACTCTGTCCCAACCGCCTGCAAAAGCTCACCCAGCACTTGGAGCCCCTTTTCAAACTCAACGCAAAAGGTGCTGACGCGTGTGAGACTAAAGATCGTTCTAATATTCAAACAATCAACCATGAGCCAACCTAACAGCCTCTTCATATAAACCTTTAAGCCCCACTTCATCCTAAGGACTACCACTATCTGGGCGTTCTCTGGATGCGTGGTCGGCGCCGGCTTGAATCAGCCTACTATACCCCGACTACTAAAGTTTCCACTGGTGGTTATCACGATGTGTACGAAGGTTTTAAAAATATTTCTTAAAAATAACAGTGTGCTGAGGTAGACTCCTATTGGAAATGAATTACTAGTGGTAGGTGTAGTAGGTCACTTCGCAACGGGTAAGGATACTGTGGCGGAGTACCTGAAGAATAAGTATGGCTACGCGATTCTATCTATGTACGAGCCACTCAAGAAGCTCGCGCGTGGTGTGTATGGTGAGCCTACTCGTAGCAGAATTTATGAGCTTGGTAAGAGTCTATCAGCAGCCTTCGGAAGAGACTTGTTTATCTGGTGGTGCGAGCATAGCCTACGAGATTTTAGAGGACGGATTGTTGTTAAGGATGCGAGGTTTTTGAATGAGGTTATGTGGTTGAGCGGGGTTGCAAAACTTATTATTTACCTTGAATCCGCTCCTGAAGTGGCGTTTGAGAGGGTAAAACTTAGGGGCAGGCCGGGGGACCCCGCCGACCTAACCGAACTGAAGACAATGTGGAAAGACGAAGGTGAACTGGATTCAATCAGGAATCTTCCTATAAAAAACCTGATCATAGTAACTAATAATGGTGACCTTGATTCACTTTACGGGAAGGTGGATGATTCTTTAAGAAGATGGGTCGGGTGAGGCATAATCGCACGCGCTAATCTCTTCTACGAGGTTACTCCACCCTCCAAGTGGTCGACTAAATGGGAGCTAGAGAAGACTGTGAAGGATGCGCTTGAAGCGGGGGCAATTGGTCTGGATATCACAGATTCACCCACTGGTGAGTCTCACAGCTCATCGGTTGCCGCCTCGGTTTTCGTCAAGCTTGCCTACCACGCAAACGTGATCTGCCATATCAGGACGCGTGATGTTACAAGCATGGGTCTCAGGTCGCTTGTCCGCGCCTGCTCTGTTTGGGAGGTCGAGAACATCCTTTTTGTTATGGGTGAAGGCTCAGAGTCCACGGGTCTCACGCCGACCACAGCAATAAACATGGTGAGAAGTGAAGGTATCCTTAATGATAGGAGTGTAAAGCTGGGTTTGGTCGTGGATCCGCGCAGGCCAACCTCCCTCCAACGCAAGATAGCTGCAAGACCCGACTTTATATACTCTGCACCAGTGACCTCTCAGGCAGAAGCGGAGTTTCTAGAAGAAGTGTCATCTAAGAGCGGCTCTGAGCTATACGCTGGACTACTAGTGAACTCGCCTCTGAATAGACCTATACTTTCTCGTATTGGTGTTAACCAGGATTTTGAAGGCTTGGTTGACTGGAAACTAGTAGACACGCTTAAAGCTATATCAAGCGTGCTCATACTCATGAGTCCAGCCGACCCTGACTCCGGCATAAGTGTGTTGAGGGAGGTTAGAACACATGGCCTCTAGGGTTTACTCTTCGACGAACAACGGTTTCCCCCACGCAGAGCTGATGTACGCTAGAGAATCCCTACGGAAGGGTGCCATAAACCAGCAGGAATACTCTAGGATGGTTGAGGAGAAAGTTGTAAAGATCATGAGTCTTCAAGAGGAGTGTGGAATCGATGTTATCACGGGTGGCGCCTACGGCTGGGATGACATTTTCTCCCCATTCTTTAATGGTGGGGTAAGGGGTTTACAGCGTGATGGTCTGATCAGGTTCTTCGATAACAACACCTACTATAGGAAGCCCGTGATAATTGGAAGACTAGAACACACACAATCCGTAGTTAAACCCATGGTTGAAGGTGTGCTTAAACACGTGAAGGAGCCTTCGAAGTTTAAGGCGTTTCTACCAGGTCCGTACACGTTCGCCGCACTATCAGAGAACGCTTTCTACCCCAATCTTAACTCGTTGGTTTCCGACCTCGCCGGGTTACTTCGTATCGAGTTGGAGGGTATCCTCGCATTGGGAGTTGGCTATGTGGAGGTGTGCGACCCATCACTTGGATGGTTGGAACCAACTAAGGCTGAGGAGCTTAAACCCGTATATAGGGAATTCTTGGGGGACAATGCTCATAGGGTTTGGTTCACACTACCCTTCCGTGAACCCAATCCGAGCGCCCTGAAGATGCTTCTAGGTCTCGGCGATGTTGTGGTTTCCCTAGACCTGAGTTCGACAACCCTGCATAGAGGTGCAAACGTCAACGATAACCCGGGCTGGCTTAGCTCAGCGAAGAGTATCCTGAACGCTCTTTCCCCAGTGCTTGGGGGAGCTAGGGTGGATTTGGGTTTGGTGGATTCTAGGAACACGCTTCTAGAGGATGTTTCCTATGCTAAGCAGATCATAGGCCACGCTCTGGGTCTGCATCCCAAGCAGGTTTACTTGTCCAACAACGCATCACTTGACTTTCTTCCGGAACCAGTGGCCTTTGAGAAGGTTAGGTTGATAGGTAGGATTAAGATGGAGGTGAACACTAGTGGGTGACCCGAGTGTGGATACCCTGCTACCGACCACTGTTATAGGGAGTTATCCCCGCCCAGAGTGGTTAAAGGAGTCCATTAGAATGTATAATGAAGGTAAAATAACCGAGTCGCAGCTTAAGCAGAGGTTTGATGATGCGGTGCTCCTCGTGATCAAGGAGCACGAGCTCGCGGGCGTCGACATAATAACCGACGGCGAAATGAGGAGAGATGAGATGGTCGAATACTTCGCTGAGAGGCTTGATGGCTTCAAGTTCTACGGTGATGTAAGGGTTTGGGGCACAGCGCACTATCGCAAGCCTGCGGTTGTGGGTAAAATCAAATACGTTGCCCCCCTACTCCTAGAGGAGTTTGCCTTTACTAGGAGGTCCACCACGAGGCGGCTTAAGATAACCATAACAGGCCCATACACCCTCACCGACTGGTGTTACAATGAGTACTATTCGACAAAGCAGGAGCTCGCGCTCGACTTGGCTAGGGCTGTTAACCAGGAGGTGCTCGCCCTGCAGCGCGCTGGCGCCGACTTCATACAGATAGATGAGCCAGCACTCCCAACACATGAGGGCGAATTAGAATGGGCTAAGGATGTCTTCAATGAGGCAGTTAGGGGTGTTGGTGTTAAGACTGCGATACACGTGTGCTACGGCGACTACACACGCATACTTCCCTATGCGGATGAGTTCAATACCTCCCAGTTCGCTCTAGAGTTCGCGAACAGAGGCTTCAAAGACCTAGAGCTGTTTAAGAGGTTCGATTACAACAAGGAGATAGGCTTCGGAGTGATAGACGTGCACAACCCGAGAGTCGAGAGCCCAGAAGAAGTCGCCTCCGCGCTCAGAAAGGCACTGGAAGTCTTCGACCCAGAAATGGTATACGTCAACCCCGACTGCGGCCTCAAACTCCTCCCAAAGGATGTGGCGTTTAAAAAGCTGAAAGCAATGGTGGATGGCACATCCATGGTGAGACGTGAGCTCCACAAACACTGAAGCCCCCGGACATGGGGCTAAGTGATGTGTAAAGCTTTTTGCGGGGTTCGTGATAAATTAGTTCGATGACAGACCCACTCTCCGCCAAAGAGCTTGTTGAGAAGACGTACATGTATGTGGACCGCGTAGTCAAGGAGTGCAGGAAGAACCTCTTACCCCAAATACTATCCCAGAAGAAGCCGCTAAAAGAGTCGGAGATGGGCGCCTACTTGGGTAAGGCGCTCGAAGAGTGGTTCGCAAAGCGTGACAAACTGCTCAATATAAAGTGGCAACAGCAAAGTGTCAAGCTTGGCTCGAAGAACGATATCCATCTGACACTCGAAGGTAGAAATAGGGATGCAGTTTTCACCCTAAACTGCGACGCCGAGTGCCTCCCCATCACTGATCCGCAGACTGGTGAGAGGAAATTCTATCTAAAAAGTGTGAACATCACAGCTGAGCGCTCCAATTTCAGGAGGCCATGAAACCTCCCACACTGTATGGGTGGACCATTGGGTCAAAGCGTGTCTCTAGTATTCCCGCGTGGTGGCGATGCTTCTCAGAATCCGTTTGACCTCCTCTATTCGTGGACCAACTGGCTCATCCTCTATGAGGGTGGGTATGTGCGACCTGATCTGTGTGTAGACCTTCTTGGTGGCTGGGCTCAAGCCGTCTACTACGCCCGCGAGGTCTACGGCCTGAGCGGCGCAAAGGGCTTCAACAGCGGCCACGTACCACAGGTTGTCAATGGCCCTCAATAGCTTTTTAGCGGCCGTGAAACCCATGCTGGCGTGGTCTTCTTGACCAGCTGAGACGCTGGCGGTGTCGACGCTGGCGGGGTGAGCCAAAACCCTGTTTTCTGCTAGGATAGATGCGGCTGTGTACTGTGAAACCATGTAGCCCGAGTTGAGCCCACTGTTACTGGTAAGGAAGGGTGGTAGACCGCTGAACGATGGGTTCAGCAGTCTCTCAAGCCTCCTCTCCGATAGGTTGCCTATGGGTAGCGTAGCTATGAGGAGTAGGTCCAACACCATGGCGATGGGCTGCGCATGGAAGTTTCCACCGCTTATAACCGCATCGTCGGCTGGGAAGAGGAGGGGATTATCGGTGGCGGCGTTTACCTCAGCGGTAACTATCTTCTCAGAGAAGCTCAGAGCTTCACGTGCAGCGCCGTGAACCTGGGGAATACACCTTATGCTGTACGCTTCCTGCACACGGTTGCTTCTATTCGTGCACCCACTACCAGATAGCTTCTCCCTCAACGAGCGCGCTGAAAGTATCTGGCCCTCTATTCCCCGCGCGAGGTGAATCCTCTCGTCGAGGAAGTCTGTTCTACTACCCAGCGCCTGTATAGTTAGCGCCGACGCCAGTTCAAATGACTCTATAAGCCTTCTGACCTCCACTATCCCTATGCATGCGCCAGCGGTGGTCATCTGTGTTCCATTTATAAGTGCGAGCCCCTCCTTGGCGCCAAGAGTAATAGGTTTTAGCCCCTCCTCCGCGAACGCTTGTGATGCCCGCTTCTCTTGGCCTCGATGAGTGACGACACCCTCCCCCATCAGGCAGAGCGCAACTTGGGCTAGGGGGGCTAGGTCGCCTGAGGCTCCGAGTGAACCGTGCTCGGGAACCACTGGCACAATGTCTCTGTTAAGCACTTCAGCTAGCAGGCTCACGGTTTCGGGTGAGGCGCCGGAGTGGCCTTTGAGGAGCGTGTTCAGCCTGAGAAGTATAGCAGCCCTGACAAGCCTCTCGGGCAGCCTCCCACCTACACCTGCCGCATGGCTCCGCACAAGGTTTCGCTGCAGCTTCTCCGCATCGTTTTTTGAAACCCTCTTAGAGGAAAGTGAACCAAAGCCTGTGGTTACACCGTACACGACTCGTTCCTCTTCGATGAGTTTCTGAACATAACTGTGCGCCTCTGAAACACGCTTCAATGCACGCGGGGAAACACTCACCTTAAACAAACCGTCCGCCACGTCAACCACGGTACCGATACTGAGACTTTCTCCGTCTAATTCGATATGCATCGGAATTCAAGGGTGAACCACCTATTTATAAATATTCCAAAAACCGACTTTTACTCTAGGTCAAAATTTGCGCTTGGCGCTGATAGTTCGCTGAACACAAGTCTCAGATCTAACGTTAACGGTGGGGTAACTCACTGCTTATAACTACGAGAAAAAAGTGGGTGCATTGACCCACACATCCCACGTTGACTCTTCTAGTTTGTATAGTTGGGGTAGTTGAATTGCGTTGGCTCCCAGTTCTCCATCTGGCCTGAGAGGTAGGCTTGGTAGGCCGAGAGGTCGAGTAGGCCGTGGCCTGAGGCGTTAAACACTATCGTCTTCCTCTCACCGCTCTGTTTACACCTTCTGGCCTCATCTATAACATACCTTATACCGTGAGCTGTTTCGGGTGCAGGTATTATTCCCTCAGTCCTAGCAAATATGTTTGCGGCCTCAAACACCTCCGTCTGCGCGTAGGCCACGGAGCGCATATAGCCTTTGACAATGAGCCAGGAAATTATCGGAGCCATCCCATGGTAGCGGAGGCCGCCCGCGTGGATGGGCGGCGTCCTATAGTCCTTCCCAAGTGTGAGCATTTTGAGGAGAGGTGTTACCCCCGCTGTGTCGCCGAAATCATACGTGTACTTTCCCTTGGTCGTGTGCGGCACAGCCTTGGATTCACACGCCACGAACTCCACATCCCTTTTCCCCGCAATCCTCTCGGCTACGTAGGGTAGACAGAAGCCGCCGTAATTGGAGCCGCCGCCTATGTTTCCAACCATTATATCCGGTTCCTCACCCACTTTTTCAAGTTGCTTTTTAACTTCGAGACCCACCACTGTTTGGTGGAGTAGGACGTGGTTGAGAACCGAGCCTAAGCAGTAGTGCGTTCCCTCATGGGTGAGGGCATCCTCCACAGCCTCACTGATAGCGATCCCCAGCGAACCCGGGTCATCGGGGTTCCTTTCAAGAAGCTTTCTTCCAAACTCCGTTAGCTGACTGGGTGATGAAACACACTCGGCACCCCACACCTCCATCATAATCTTCCTCCCCGGTTTCTGCCTATAACTCGAGGCGGCCATGTACACGCGCGCCTTGAGTCCAAAGTAGGCAGCGGACATGGCAACAGCCGAACCCCACTGGCCGGCTCCCGTTTCGGTCACGATGCGTTCAACCCCCTCCTTCCAGTTATAGTAGGCTTGGGCTAGTGCGGTGTTGGGTTTGTGGCTTCCAGCTGGGTTGACTCCCTCCCACTTAAAGTATATCTTGGCAGGTGTATCCAGGTATTTCTCCAACCTGTACGCCCTCATAAGCGGGGTTGGTCTTGGAAGCCACCTGTAGGCAGCAAGAACCTCTTCAGGTATCCTAATCCACCTCTCCGTTGAAACCTCCTGGGCCACTAGCTCCCTCGGGAACAATCTGAAGAGTGGTTCAGGGGATATCGGTTTGAGTGTTGAGGGGTCAAGTGGAGGTGGAAGTGGTTCCGGTAGGTCAGCCTGAATGTTGTACCACGACTCGGGGATTTGGTCTTGGTCGAGGAAAATCGCCCTCTTTTTCGAGTATTCATCTGACACAAACATATCTACTCCTGCAGCGAACTCCAATCAGCTATAAAAACTTAGTTACGACGTGTATCCATATTCCTCGGATAAACAAGTTGAAACTGATAGACCTATAAGTGGCTAATGTCCCACGGGTGAATAAACTCAGACTCTATCCTGGCAGCAAACATTATCCCAATAATATTGGGTGTAGCCGACCGAAACGCTTTATTTTGAATGCGTTCATCTGTGGTGGAGGGTTGATTGGTTTGCAGAAGGCTTTTGAAGGCGTCGAGGCATCCCTGAAGTCAAAATATATGAGGGAAGAAATACGCCACATAGATATTGACACAGATGGCGTAGTGGACCTCATAGATTCGTTCAGTAGAATGGCATTTCAAGCCAGAAACTTGGCTCGTGCGGCCAAAATCTACGATAGAATGCTCTCTGACCCGGATACAACGATCATCCTCACGCTGGCTGGGTCTCTTTTCAGCGCTGGTCTAAAACGGCTGGTCTACCAGATGGTCAAGTATAACATGGTGGATGTGATAGTTTCAACCGGGGCGCTCATGGTTGACCAAGACTTCTTCGAAGCCCTTGGCTTCAAGCACTATATCGGGTCGCCTCAAGTTGACGATGAGGAATTAAGAAGACTCCATATCGACCGCATATACGACACCTACATCGATGAAGACGAACTGAGAATCTGTGATGAAACCGTTGCGAGCATAGCTAACTCGCTCAAGCCGGGCGTCTACTCGTCCCGTGAATTCCTGATAGAGATGGCAAAGTACCTAGACGCTAAGAAGCTCGGCGAGGAATCAGTGGTTCTAGAAGCCTACCGTCAGGGTGTACCCATATTTGTCCCGGCGTTCGCGGACAGCAGCGCGGGCTTCGGCTTGGTTATACATAGGTGGTCGAAGGGTGAAAGAGCCGTTGCAGTGGATTCGGGTAAAGACTTCTACGAGTTAACCAAGGTTAAGATAGCATCCAAGGAGACCGGAATATTCATGGTTGGGGGTGGTGTCCCCAAGAACTTCACGCAGGATGTTGTGGTCTCAACAGAGGTTGTGGGTAAACCAGCGCCCATGCACAAGTATGCAATTCAGATCACCGTTGCCGACGAGCGTGATGGGGGGCTTTCTGGTTCCACACTCAAAGAGGCGCATTCCTGGGGGAAGGTGGATACAGGTAACACGCAGATGGTTTTCTCCGAAGCCACGATAGCGTTCCCCCTAATAGTTTCGTATGCTTATAAGAAGGGCTCATGGAAGGGAAGGGTGCGTAGAAGGCTCAACGATGCACTCTAATCCCAGTGACCCCAAACGAACAAAAACTCTAGCGCACCCCGTCTAGCGCTCACACTACTACTCTTAACAGCCTTCACCTACAGGCTTAGCACAAGCATATTACAGGTCAATATCCCCTTCTTCGCCAAGACCTTCTATGGGGCATCCAACTTCGACGTCTCACTGATAAGCTTCCTGTGTGGGTGTGTTAGCTTCGCTTCAACCGCCGCCCTCATATATTCGGGGGTAAGCATTAGGCGTGGCGTCACGGTAAGCATACTAATAATGATGGTTGGCATCATAATTATGCCATCCACTAGGAGCCTCGGCTACTTTGCGGCTGCATCCGCGCTTGCTTGTATAGGTGCGGG
>Ga0209061_1000750_pt1 | contig 71367 bp, 74 predicted proteins | sample Coa_R1_10_FD_187157 | JGI IMG/M metagenome (GOLD analysis project Ga0209061, IMG submission 187157) | Surface soil microbial communities from Centralia Pennsylvania, which are recovering from an underground coalmine fire - Coalmine... | ecosystem: Environmental > Terrestrial > Soil >... | reverse complement strand
ACTACAAAAATGGCTAATTGATATAAATGTATACACTAGGCAACGTAAGACTACTAGGAGCTACAACACAGGGTAAGACGGGAAGGCGCCCAGCGATAGGTAAGAGGGGGATCAGCCCCGTCATAGCGACAATCATACTGATAGCCATAACAATAGTTATAGCCATAGCCGTGGCCGGATGGGTGTTCGGACTCTTCGGAAGCTACAGCAGAACACAACCAGTAACCATCGTAGCCTCAGCATCATCCTGCACAACAGGTACCACAACCACTCTAAGTTCTTGCACGATTGTGCTTTCTAATCAGGGTGGTAGCGCCGTCACCGTCGTAAGCGCCTCAATAAACGGGCAAACCAGTGGCGTCAGCCTCGTGTCACAAAATCAAGTAATCCCTGCTGGCTCCACCTCCGTCCCCGTGTCGATTAGCGTCACTTCGAATATAGTCGCTGGTCAGACTGTCCAAGTGCAGCTTGGCCTCAGCAACGGTGCAACACTCTCCACACCCCTAGTGGTAAACTCATAGCAACTTTAACAACCTTTTTTTAAATAGAAAACTTTTTTGTGTCCTTCAGATTCTCTTGAAGGTTAGAGGGGGTGGTTGTGTTGGGTTTTGACTCGGCCGAAAATATGGGGTGTTTGTTATGTGCTTTGTGTTGTGCCCATTGCGCCGTCTGGATGAGTGGTTAGTGAACTCGGAATATAGATGAAGGAACACATGGTTTCGACGCCGCTAAATGGGGGCGTGTGATTTGAGCCCGCATTTAACATCACAGTTTGAGCGTTTTGTTAACATGCTGTGTGGCCGCCACCCTCCGCACACGTGATTGTGGACTTACGGTTGTCGACTGGGGGACAGCGCTTCTTTGGGTTAGCTCCGGTGGGGATGCATAACTCAGCCCTGAATCGTCCGTGATAGGTGGTCGTGAGAAGTGGTGAGGTAAGTTTGAGTGGGTGATTATGGGGGCTGCGCCTTAGCCCGAAGACGCATACCGGATCCATGCTTACCTGCTCTTTTCCTCACCCTTATGGACGGTGTGGGTGGAGGGTGGTGATTTTTCCTTTATCTTTATGGTTAAGCTGGAAGGTGTCGGGCGCGCTGTCTAGGTGGGCTGAGCGATTAGTGGGTTTTAGTACCACTTTAATTGTCCATTTGTTGGCGTTGAACGCGGCCCCCGGGTAGCTGGAGGCCGGCTTGGAGTTGATGTGTACAGCGGAGGGGCTGGGTGATATGTGTCTCGAGCTATGCGATGATGATAGGTTGACGGGTGTCGCCCTTAAGGCACGGGGAGGGGAGGGGCAACCCGCACCCAAAGTTTCTCACCGAGTGTACCCCAGACCAAGCCGCATCGTGCACGGGTCCACCCAGAAACACTATACCGCTCAAGCGCCACCTCTGTGAAAACATAAGACGAGAAGCCTTCTTGATAATCATGGGTGAGGTGAGGTGAGCGTGGGCGTCCAAGCATTCTAATAAGGATAACGGATGTGTTTATATTGATGCACGCAGTGGTTGAGGTGAATGGTGTTTGAGCTTGCAGGTTGCAACAGAGGTTCTGAGTAAGCTCCTATCCGAGTATGTTTCATCGATTGTGGGTAAGGCTAGTAAGGGTGGGAGGCTCACGTCCACAGACGCTGTTATACTCATAGCTGCGCTCACGCAGAGGGAGTTCGAGGACCTATCAAAGAAGCTCGACGACACCAACACGAGGATAGACCGCTTGGAAAGGCGTGTGGAGCAGGTCAGGGTAGAGGTCCTCCAGCGGATAAGCGATGTTAGAGCCGAGCTACTCGGTAAAATAGAGGAAACAGACAAGAGAATCGACGACACGAATAAGAAAATAGAGGACACAAACAAGCGAGTGGATGAAGTCAAAGCAGACCTATCAGCCAAAATCACAGCACTAGACAAAAAAGTAGACGAAGTCAAAGCAGACCTATCAGCCAAAATCACAGCACTAGACAAAAAAGTAGACGAAGTCAAAGCAGACCTATCAGCCAAAATCACAGCACTAGACAAAAAAGTAGACGAAGTCAAAGCAGACCTATCAGCCAAAATCACAGCACTAGACAAAAAAGTAGACGAAGTCAAAGCAGACCTATCAGCCAAAATCACAGCACTAGACAAAAAAGTAGACGAAGTCAAAGCAGACCTCTCGAAACGCCTCGATGATGCTAGACTTGAGCTTTTAAGCAGGATCGACAGCGTAAACAAGAGGGTGGATGACGTTAAGGGGGATACGATCCAGCTAAAACACAGCCAAGACGACCTGCGCGACAAGGTGCTCGCCCTCCTAGCGGACAAATTCAAACAGTAGGGACACCGGCTTACTCAAAACTTTCGGATGAATAATAAGTGTAAGCGAAGTCGATCCGAAGTTAACTCAGTAATTAGTAGTCAGTTTATTGTTTTTGTTTCTTAAGAAAAATTAACTTACTGTTTCTGCGGTTAAATGGGTACGTTAAAATAGGCCGAGGCGGTAGGGGAATTTATGCGCCTCTTTTTGGGTTTACGCGTCGTGTTGCAGGTTATAGGGCTGAGGCGGTACGCCTCCCTTTTCGCAGGGCTCTCTGCGGCGTTCTCAGCACTCTACCTACTATTGCTGCCGACTCTACCTTTCGGGGCTTTCGTGCTTCAGGCCATCATGTTTATAACACCGGTTCAAGTGGTGTTCGCCCTGGTTTTAGGGGTGCTTCTGGCTCTGCTTGTCACCCTTAACGTCTACGCCCACAGGCTGGGCGGCGCCTACGTAGGGGTGGCTCCAGCTGGGTCGGTGCTTGCAAGCCTGGTTAACGCCCTATGCTGCACCCCGATTATACCCACCATCCTCGGATTGTTGGGGGGCTTCTCACCCATTATCTATGCTTTATCCCCCCGCCTAGAATACTTCTTCGAGGAGTATTACTGGGTGTTCTACATATTCTCCGCCGCCATACTGGTCTACGCCCTCCTCAGGGTCTCGAGGAGTATCGCCTGCTGTGTTCCCAGCTATTTTGCGGGGAGACAGGAGAATGCCCACTAAGAAGGGGCTGAAGCGTCAGGCCAGGCAGGCCAAGAGGAGGCGGAGGCGAACACTGCTTGCGAGCGGGGTCGTGGCGGCACTCGCACTCGTGGTGGTGGTCCTCTACGTGCACGGCGGGGGTAACGCGTCAACAGCTGGGGGCGGCACGCAGACCGAGCGCTTCACGGGCTTCCAGCTAACACTCCTCAACGGCACAACCATCAACACGGCCAAGCTGATAGGCCACCCCTTCGTGCTCTGGTTTGTGACCACGTGGTGCTCATCGTGTATTGAGAGCCAACAACTCCTAGCCTCAGAGTACTACCCCACCCTTCACTCTAAGGGCATACTCATAGTTGAGGTTGAGAACTACGATGACCTAGGCGAGAGCGGTCCCACTCTCCTACAGTACACACAGAAATACGGTGGACTCAACCAACCTGGCTGGCTCATAGGGACGGCGCCCGAATGGGTAACACAGAAGTATAACCCCGACGAGTACTTGGATATATTCTACCTCGTAAACCAGGCCGGCCAGATAGTTGGGGAAAACGAGGGGTTGGGTGCATACCTCGGCTCAATCATACAGGACTTCAGCGTGGTCCAAGAATCATCCAACCTTACGGTGTACGTGGGTCAACCCATACCCGCTAGCCTATACTCCTCCCTAGTCTCGGCTAGCGCCCCCTACACTGCGCCCCCCTCACTCGTGTACCCCGGAACATTTGAGGGTATAAGTGGGCCCACGCTGAGCGTGAACCACAAATCCATAATACTATACATCGGCGCGGAATTCTGCCCATACTGCGCCGCCGCCCGCTGGCCACTGATATTAGCCCTCCTCAGATTCGGCAACTTCAGCGGCCTCGAATACATGCTCTCCTCCTCCACGGATGTCTACCCCAGCACACCCACCTTCAGCTTCGTTCAAGCAAAGTACACTTCACCATACATAGTCTTCCAATCATACGAATACGAGAACAGGTACTACCAGCCACTCCAAACGGTGCCCGCCAACTACTCGACGATATGGCGGGCCGTGACCCAGCAGGGAATACCCTTCGTAGACTTCGCGGGGAAGGAGGCGCTTGTAGGCGCACCCTACTCCCCCAGCATACTCGACCTCTACAACTGGAGCCAAGTCATGACCCAGATCGAGCAAAACACCACCGTGGGGGCCACCATCGAGGCTTCAGCTAACGCCATAACCTACGCCATCTGCAGCGTTGACGGAGGCCAGCCAGCCTCGGTGTGCACCGCGCAGCCGATAACAAGAATGGAGACACTCTTCGGGGGGGACCCACCATCAACTCAAAGCTCACAGCTATCGATGACCGCATGGCTACTCTCCGCGCTAAGCCCGCTATACAAAGACTCGGGTGAGCTACCCCGCCCTGAGGGGCTGAGTGGTCACAGCCCCACTACGCTTCCTGCCTTTCACCTAGGAGACAGACAGAAAGAAATGTGAAGAACTCAGCAACCACTAAAGGTTACTGTGTAACCGCGCGTCTCGCCCTCAAGGGCTCGGCACATACTTACCCTAAACACTGCGCCAAAACCACTTTTCAAATATCCATATGAAACAGTGTTCTAGGGGTGGGGCCGCCACAAAGGTCACCGCCAGTGACTAGGGGGGCGACTTGGTAGGGAGCCTAAGAGAGTTTTCCGCGTATCAGTGGCGGCTCAAAGGCTTCTGGGCTAGGCTGCCCCCCTAAGTTCACGCGCCCTTGCAAGCACTCTGCAGGCGTCTGCGTGGGCATCGTGCGCCCACTCACCCCTCCCCTCATCGAAAAGCTCAAATGGAAGCGTGAACACACTCCTAGAGCCCGGCAGAGACACGAACACCTTCACCCTCGCGGCGAGCGGCGCAAGCCTAGAATTCAAGTAGCCAAGAAAACCCATATAGTCACCTGGGGGAACATAGTGCTCCGAGAAGTGTTGACCCGACGCATCCAAAAACTCACTTCCAAGATACGGTATCCTCCTCACCCACCCCACATACTCGTCGAGTGCGCCCGGCGCCACTTGGGTTAACACGTACACGCCGAGCTTCCCAGACTGCGAGAACAGCACACGGTACTCCGAGAACATCCTTCTTGACACCAAGTGGTTTTCATAGTGGTAGAGTAGTAGCCTGTCGCTCACCTTGACCCCATGCTTCTTGTACAGCTGTTGTGATATCTCGGGGAAACTCTTAGTTGCGTCGAACTCTAGCTCCTTGAGGAGGAGCAGGTCTAACCTGTCCGCGAGGGGCCTCGAGGAGGGATCCAACGCCCTCCGCTCGGGGGGTCTGGGTGTGAGTGAGTCCCAGTCGAACACGTACTCCCCACTCACCCAATCCACGTACTCGGGCCTCAGACTGTGGCGCACAATCTCAGGGAACCTCCTAACAGAGTAGCACTCAAGGAACCCTTCTGCCACAAGCTCATCGAACAACCCAAAATACTCATCTCCCCGGGCACCAGCTGGCGCGTACAGTATACCGAAGAGTTCGCCTGGTGAGGCGGCGTTCATCGCGAGATAATTCAGGCTCGACACACCCTTAAAGGCCTGCAGCCCCACTCGCCTATACTCCGGGCTCAGCGTGGCCTGGAAGAAGACGTGTGTGAGCCCCAGTAGATCGGTGTTGGGTGCTGCCCATATCTGCAGACCCAGCTTTCTACGCAACCGCTTATATGAAGATATAACCCTATTATAGGGTACACCTATACGTGTGCTTAGAGACTTTATGTCGCGTGGGCCAAGCACCATCAGGCCGCGCACAACCGCGCTGTCAACCGCATGTAGCGATAGCTCAGATCTCTGCTCAGGTCTCTGTGAAAGCAATGTAAATAATAAAAAGCATAGAGATATATTACCGTTTCGCTTTAGCTACGCTCGACTCCATGACTCCCTCGATCCCCACCACTACCATATCGCCCTCATACGGGTTCCGATACCCGAGTATCTTCTAGGGTTCTCCGTGGGCCACTCATGGCGGGCCCGCAAAGAACCTTCTCATATCGGGCCGTCTCCTATTTCCTCTCCTAGGCTTAATATTTTTGTGTTCATGGATAAGTCTACACGTTTTTTTGAATAAGTTTTTCGGTTTTTTACGTTCTCTAGATAAAAAGTATAGAATATACGAAAAGATTTGATAGAATTTTCCTCCAAACGCTCAACTGGAAATCATGTTAAAAATACATATGATACGTCATATGTGTTTTGGATCAATGGGGTTCATTCTCTCGTCAGTCGAGTTAACCGCAAACCCCTAGTGCTGACGCCTCATTGCATTTATTCTTCTTTGATACGCGCCATTTATTCCGAATAGGCCTCCTCGATTTTGGGGTTACATCCCCCCGACCCTAACTAAACTGGATATAGGGGTCATGAATAACAAAACATGAGTATGAGTCACGATGATATCCCTAAGTGCAGTTACCCGCTTTAGCTGTTTTACCACCGATAGAGGCGTAGGTTTGTTTTTGCTAGAAGCGCCAAATCGGGGCTCCAAGCCGCATGAGTGATTATAACATGGGTGGGAGGCCGCCGTTTAGAGCGTTGAAGCTAGGTTGATTACGTACACTTTTGAAGCATCAGCACACACCATCGTGTTGTGGGTTTCTTTATGTGTGGTTATCCGCGTATGTGTGTGCAGTGGGTGTAGGTCCGTATTTAGTGTGGGTGTCGGTCGGGGTTTACCCCCTGCTTGGCTCAGCGTGTTTTCGGGTTCAGATTCCTCTAGGGTTATTGTTGGGTGTCAGTGTTGCGCTGTGATTTCCACTGCTTTGCCTAGTTTTTCTACTTGGATGGTTAGTTTTGCTGAGATGGTGTTCTTGGCTTGACATATCCTGTCGGCCTCCCAGACCACTCTGTTTAGTTCGTCCAGCTCTGCGTCGGCTCTCAGCCCCACTTTGAGCTCTATTTCCTTTAGGCCCACGCTTTGGTCTAGGAATGATTCTAGGTCGAAGTTGGATTCGGTTTCGACCACCACCTCGCTTAGTCTGATGTCCCTCTTTTGGGCCACCATTCCTATGACTATGGATAGGCAGCTCGCTTGGGATAGGAGTAGGTATTCTAGTGGGTTGGGCGCCTTGTCGGCTCCCCCAAGGAGTTGGGGTTCGACCACGTTGACCATGTAGCTTTGCATCTCACCGTTAAGTGGGAAACCCCGCTGCGAGGTTGAAGCCCTAAGCGATATCGATTTTTGTGGGAACATGATGGAGTTACTGCTCTTAGACTGATTTGTTGCCTAAAGATCGGCGGAGAAAATGCACTCATTATATACGGATTCAGCTAGGGCTCGCATTGCTCCTATGGAATCTCTTAGATTCACCGTTGACCCCGTGTTTTACTCCTCACGCTAAGAGTGCTATGCGGGCTACGAGGGAGGGGTTAGTGTACGCCGCGGGATTTTAGGTTGTGACTGGTCTGTGTAGGCCTGACTTCAAGACCACCTTTGACTTGAGTGAGTAGCCGCCCACCTTCTCAAAGATTGTCTCTAGACTCGAGCTTCCAAATGTTGGGAACTAGTTACACTACCTTGGGTGGAACCCGTATAGCTCGTTTCTATGCTCAAGGGTAAGCCGAGTTTGAAGCGTCGATATCTGATACTGTCGGTCTCAGGTCGTCGAGATCTGTATAGTCGACACGAGGCTCGACCCAATGGGGACGACCCTCGCAAATATCGTTGAGGCCGACAGGATTGCGGGTGGGGCTGGGTACACTATGCTATCCACGCGTTCGGGTGTGCTCCCTCACTGGGGGCTTGCCGCATCGCTGTTTCTTCGCCTTATTCTTACTCCACGCAGCAGCTCATCCTGTCCACGGGTCTTATGAATGATTGTGCCGCTAGTTTCACCCCTTCTGCGAGTGTTGGGAACACGTGTGTGGTGTTGATGAGGTCGTTGTATGTTAGGCCATACTTTATCGCGAGCGCCCCCTCCACTATGTACTCGGTGGCGTTGGGTGTGAGTGCGTGGACGCCCACCACCTTATAGGTGTATGGGTCGAGCACCAGTTTGATGAGGCCCTGCTCGGAGCCGAGTATACCCGCTTTGGCCACCCTGTCCAGGCTCACTATGCGGCAGGCGCACGCGTTCATCTTCGACATAACCTCGTCCTCGGTGTACCCGACCGAGGCCACCTGGGGGTTGGTGAACACCGCCCACGGGGTGGTCGAGTAGTCCACTTCATCTGATCCGCCGAGTATGTTTGTAGCGGCCACAACCCCCTCCCTCGCGGCGAGCGTCTCAAGCATGAGCCTCTTGGACACGCAGTCCCCAGCCGCGTAGATGTTGGGGTTGGATGTGCGCATACCCTTATCCACCTGTATGAAGCCACGCTCATCGGTTTTGACCCCCGCCTTCTCGAGGCTAAGCGTGCCCGTGTTGGGCGCCCTGCCCGTGGCAACGAGTATCTCATCAACCACCACCTCCTTCTTGCCCTGGGCGGTTACAACCTCTATGGCTTTCATGCCATCCTTCTTGTAGACGCGGGCTATGCGCACCTTGAGTTGGAACTTTATACCCTCATCCTCGAGCACGTCTTGAAGAGTCTCCGAAACCTCGGGCTCAGCCTGGGGCACAATCCTAGGCATGGCCTCAAGCACGGTCACCTCTGAGCCGAGGTGTCTGAAGGCTTGGCCGAGCTCTAGACCTATCGCCCCACCACCGATCACGGCTAGGCTCCCAGGTCGGCGCTCAAGGCTCCAAACACTGTCACTCGTGATGTACCCCGTCTGCTCTAGGCCCTCTATTGGTGGGGCCGTGGGCCTTGAGCCGGTGGCCACGATGAAGTTTTTGGCTGAGATGAGCTTCTCATCGCCTCCACCCAACACCCTTACCGTGGTTGGCGACTCGAACTGCGCCCTCCCATCCACCACCTCAACGTTGGGGTAGTACCGCAGTACCTTCTCATACTTCTCCCTCCTCATGTTGCCAACAAGTGTGTGCACACCCTCCATAAGCCTAGCGAAGTCTAAGGGGGGACTCACCACGCCAACCCCGGGGAAAACCGCCCGGGCTGAGTAATAGAGCCTGTGTGATGCCTCAAGCAGGTACTTGGAGGGCACGCAGCCCACATTTACACACGTGCCACCTATAGGACCCGTGCCAACCATAATTATGCGCGTCTTCCCAGAGCTCTTCTCACTCGCCTTAATCGCCGCGGCGAAAGCCGCAGCACCTTTACCCAGAATGGCTATATCCCATGTCTCCGCCATCAACAGCCACACTTGTTATACGCCGGAAACAAGATGAGACTTCTGGTTAAACCATTAAAGGAAAACCCTTAATGTCTTTCTGTTTTTAAATTGTGGTGCTTATATAGGTAGACGCCCACGGCGGTTTCCAGTAAGAATTTTTCGGGCTTGAGCGCCCACATCTTAAAGGCCACTATCCTAAACCCTCAAACTCACACCCTCCAAACACATGAGTTGAGGCATACCACCATAGGTAATATTCCGGTATTATACACACTAACTCCGTGCTGGGCTGGTTTGCGAACCAATTCCACCCCCCACGGAGGAGGCCTCCCCATCACATAGCCCACCCATATGTTTTGTTTACTCACACATCAACGATTTCAACACTTTTAGCCAGTGGCCAATTAACGGCTAGAGGGGTTTGGCGACCGAGTATGAGGCCACACCGTCCACACTTCATCTCCACTCCGAGGCTACTGGTTTAGGCTATCCAGCCAACGCTTATCGACCCCATTATCCTTGCAAATAACAGTGAAATTTTACTTTAATTATTTAAGCGGAATCGAGAAATACTTAGACTTATTAATATTATGGGCGGGTTACTGGATGATTGTGGTGGTGTTGGTGGATGTCTGTTAGGGTTGATGGTTTGGATGCACAAATAGTTGAGTTGCTGCAGGAGGATGGGAGGATGCTGTATAAGGACATCGCGGATAGGGTGGGTGTGAGCCTCCCCACTGTTAAGGCGCGCATCAGGAGGCTCATGGCGCTCGGGCTCATAAAGAAGTTCACCGTGGTTGTGGACTCGGATAAGATAGCCGGTAAGGTTAGGGGTGTGCTGTTCGCCAAGGTGAACCCGACCGACGCCGAAGCCCTGACTCAGACCTTATCTAAGATTGATGAGGTGAGGGCGGCTCACTTCGTTGCGGGTGAAAAGCAGCTATTCTTAGAGGTCGAGGCGGATGATGTGGAGAGCTTTAACCGCCTCATCCTTGAAAGGCTTCCGAAGGAGGCCGGTTTGAGCGACATATCGGCTCACGTGATCACCCAGACAGTCAAGGAGGAGTACGGTGTGTCCCTGAAGGCCAACTCCTTCCTACAGTACAAGTGCAACTTCTGCCACACAACAATCTACGGGAAACCCATAGTCAAGCACTATTACGGCGGGAAATACTACTTCTCTGGGGAGGAGTGCGCCGAGGCCTATAAGGAGGTACTCGACCAAAAATTCGCTGAGAAAAAGAAAGCCAAGGCTGACAACTAACACGGGGCACCCTACGAACCAATCGAATCCACCCCTAAAACCAACGGTTTTGTTTTCAAGGAAGCGTGGAAGAGTGTGTTGTGATTCCACTACGAAGCCTCCCCGACCTTTAACAACACTATATGGGGGTTGCCCAGGCTTCCATCCAGACCTCAGCCGCAGGCGGCGCCCATCAGCCCATAGCCACCCTGCACGTATATAGTCGTGTTCGACCATCCCCCTATTCCGTGGCCACCTAGGCTTACGCGGTCCAGTGCACCCACCTAATGTAATGTTTATTATGGCTTGACACGTATTCTTGAGTTATGAGGATGGTTGACATCTCCGATAAACCAGTGGTCAGAAGGGTGGCTGAGGCGTCTGGTAGGATAAGGCTTAGGAAACACACAGTCGAGTTGATCAGGAGGGGGGAGGTTGAGAAGGGTGACCCGCTTAGTGGGGCGCAGTTTGCAGGTGTGAGCGCCGCGAAGAAGACGTGGGAGCTGCTGCCGCTGTGCCACCAGCTACCTCTCAACTCGGTTGATGTCTCCTTCGAGTTGGGGGAGGACTTCGTCGAGGTTAGGACGCGGGTCGCGGCCGACTATAAGACGGGTGTCGAGATGGAGGCGTTAACATCCTGCGCAGTAGCTTTGCTCACCATCTGGGACATGGTTAAGAAATACGAGAAGGATGAGGGTGGGCAGTACCCCTACACGCTGATTGAGGGTATAAGGGTTACATCTAAGGTTAAGGGTGAGCCATAGTGGGTTTACACACACACGAAAAGCACCGTAGAGCCGCGGAGCAGGAGGTCGGCGCCCTCAGGTTCGGGGTGATCACGGTTAGCTCTTCGCGTTATCGTGCTAAACTGGAAGACAAGGAGTTCAGTGACGAGTCTGGTGAGAACGCTGTTCGCCTGATTGAGGCGGCCGGCCACAGTGTGGCTTCGAGGAGGGTTGTGGATGACGATGTCCACATGATTCGGCTCAACGTGTTAAAACAGCTCTTCGAGGAGGGGTGCGACGTGTGCGTGACACTGGGGGGCACAGGTGTCTCCCCACGTGACTACACAGTTGAAGCGGTGAGGCCGCTTATGGATAAGGAGCTCACGGGTTTCCAACAACTCTTCTTCGAGAAAAGCCTCTCAGAGGTGGGCTCAGCCGCGATGATGACCCGCTCAACGGGTGGGGTCATAGGTGGTAGACTCGTGTTCAGCCTCCCTGGGGCGCCGGAGGCGGCTGCAACGGGGCTTAAAATAATACTCTCAGAGATAAAACACCTCTATAGGGTGGCGAACCAGCAGTAGTTGTTAGCTGGGTTTAAATCCGAGGTTGGCAAACATTGGTTATCGGATTTTTGGGGTAGATATAGTTGCGTTACACTAGGCTTGGTGGGACGGATGAGCGCGTGCCCCTCATCGGGTTCGGAACTTGGAGGCTGGGTGGCGGGTGGTGGTCTGAGGATAGGTCTCATGATGAGAGAGCGATTCAGGCAATTATGCTCGCTGTGGAGAAGGGGTGCTGGTTCATCGACACCGCGGAGGCCTACGGTGGGGGGCACACTGAGGAGCTCGTGGGCTCAGCGCTGAGGAGGCTAGCCGCCGAGGGGGACTACGAGGTTTTTGTTGCCACGAAGGTCGCCCCCGAACACCTCCACTACGACGACGTTATCAGGTCTTGTGAAGCAAGCCTGAAGAGGCTCGGCCTCAAGCAGGTGGACCTATACCAGGTGCACTGGCCCAATGAACGCGTAGACATAGCTGAAACCATGAGCGCCTTCGAGAAGCTCGTCGAGGAGGGGAAGACGCGCTACATTGGTGTGAGCAACTTTTCTGCGCGGCAATTTGAGGAAGCGCAGAGCTCACTGCGAAAATATGAGCTAGTCTCGGATCAGGTGAGCTACAGCTTCTTCGATAGGAAACCAGAAGCCGAGCTTCTCCCCTACTGCAGGAAGAACAGCATCACACTCATAGCCTACAGCCCACTTGGTAGGGGCACCGTCAACTCCTCCAGTGATAAGAGGTTGACCAAAATAGACGAGCTAGCCGCCAAATATGGGAAGACTAGGGCGCAGATACTCCTCAACTGGCTTGTGAGCAAGGGGGGTGTCGTGGCCATCCCCAAGGCCGCTGACCCAAAACACATCGAGGAGAACGCCGCGGCCTCAGACTTCGATATGGCCGAGGAGGACTACGCCCTCATAAGCAGACTCTAAAGTGGGGGTGAGCCCACAGGTCTAGGGTTTTTTAGAGCTTAACCCAGAAGTGGTAGCCTGAAGCTCCAAGCGTAGAATATGGAGACTGCTACTAGTATGGTTATCAGCTGGTGTAGTGGTACCACGGCCCCCGGCTTGGAGGCTGAGGCGTTGACCGATTCATATGAGAGGAAGCCCACACCCACTTGGGCTAGGGCTGCGAAGAAGGCCGCCGTGTACTCTTGGGCGTAGAATCCGAGGGTTACAATTAGGAGGAGGGCTGCGAGGCCATGAATAACCCAGACCCACTGTGAGGACGTTCTGGGCACAACGAAGTGGCCTATGGGTTTCTGGAAACCCCTCTGACCAGTGACCACCCCACCCATGAATATTGCGAGAAAGAATGAGTGGAGGGGTGTGCGTGTTAGGAGCAAACCCAAAAGCCCCATGTGTGGGTCGCTGACAACTAGAAGGTATGTTAGAAGTGTTAGGTAGGCGAGCACGTCGTGGAGGCCTTGAAAGAAGGAGGGAGCCTTACCAGCCAACACATAGAGTGTAGCCATACCCAAGAGCGCCGTGAGCACTATAAGTATGAACCCAGTGGCCTCGATTATGCCTGGGTGAACAACGAGTATGATGATTGAGTTTATCCCCAAGAGCGTCGCGAGTATCCTGTGCCACACCTCTGGGTCACCACTCTTCGCGAGGCGCGGCATGCTACGCGTATAGGGCCAGTTTGTGCCCAGTGACAACCCGTACCCATACCCCTCGACTATCCCACCCACAACTATTATCCCAGCGGCCATGACTGCTTGGATTAGACCCAATACTTCAAGTAGCACAGTTTCAAGACCTAAAAAAGGAATTTAAGCTAAACGCACACCGCGGTTCATCCTAGCGGACCGCACCTCCAAGTAGGATGGGGTGGCTATGCGAAAAGCCGCCACGGTGGGCTCGGATGGCCTACATCAGTTTGGCGAATTTGTGGTTGGACAACCCATCTCTACCACACCTAATTACGTGCGGTGTGAAGTGGAAGGCGTTGTGGATACATTTAGACCTAGGCTCTCGCTTTAAAGCAACAGAGTCTCAGGGGGCAGACACGAGTACACCTTCAAATTGATTTGACATCAAAGTGTACACCCTGCACTTTGGCTCCCCCACCATATAAGAGCTGGGCTTTGAGTGGTGAGTTTGATTTTGATGCGCATCGCCCCTTATTGGGTAACAAAGAATAATAGTCTCCAGGTGTCTACATGGTGTGGTTGGCATGGGCAGCATAGTTCTCTACCGTGAAAGGGATGGGCGTGTCTACACGATCGATGAGCCCCTGGATTCAAACCTTGATTTGAACACGATCCGCCTAGAGCTAGGGTTACCCGAGTATGTTGACCTCAACCAGCGCACAGTTAGAAGAGCTGCTGCCACGATTTGGTTTTCAATCAACTCCCCAAGGCTACTCGCGGGTTCGAAGAATCAGCCTAAGGAGGCATTATACCCCTTACTAATCGGTGGAGCGGCCGTAAAGATGCTCTGCGAGTCGGCGAATCAGGAGGGTAACCCCTTTAACAGGAGTATAGGCGACATCGACTTCGTTGTGAGCAAAAAGGATGGAAGCAAATTCATCCAAGTGCTACTCAACATGTCGAGTGTGGCGGGGAGGGCGTACCACTATTTTGTGACGGAGGGGGACCGCATGTTCAACGCTCTGCGGGCGGGTACACGCTACCGTGTGCGGGCGGTTGAAGGGGTCGCCGAGGGTGAGGCATTGGTGAAGACTACAGATATTTTCGTTGAGAAAATGGAGCTCAGACACACCGTGAAGCTCGAAGACGAGGACTTCAGGCAGGCTAAACCCAACATATACACGGTTGGCGCGGAGAAGCTCCTACTCACGAAGGCCCAGGTTATAACGGAGCTCGACAAGAAGAGTCTGCCCGAATTGGAAGCGGCGGGTCAAGCCTTCAGGATACTCAACTACCCCTACTATAAGGAGAGTAAGCTGGTGATAGGCATGGAGCAGAAGGACATGATGGATCTGTGCGCACTAATACACGACAGGGTTCTCGACGTCAAGTCGGGTCCACGCCTAGACCCGCAGAGGGTTTCAGAGCTGCTAAGGAAGGATCAGAAATTCCTCCTCACAGTGCGGCTGAACCTCCAGAACATACTTGACCGCGCGGAGTGGCTCAGATCAAAGGGGCTCAGCGAACACCAGATCACGAGACTCAACGAGGCCACAAAGAGTATACTCGACGCGCTTCCAAACCCAGATAAGAAGTGGGATAAGCCCTGGTGGAACACCGATGTGGAGACGCCGGTCATAACCTGAAGTTTTAAATCCACTTGGGCACGTATTGTGTAAAACAGGCGGAGTAAACCTATGGTTGCTGAAGGGAAGCAGCACCCTTCGGGTAGCCTTGGTTAGATTGTGAGCGGGAGCCGCATAGGTTTTAAATCCTTATGCGCACTATGTGTGTATATGGATTTTAGCGGTGGTGGATGTGGGGTTGGAGGTCGACGAGCGCTCGGTTAGTAGGGAGGCGCTCAAAGCGTCGCTCAACTCCGTGGGGTATATAGCGGATGACGCCCTCATAACCACGCTCTACCTCAGTCTGAGGCTTGGTAAACCCTTGCTACTTGAGGGTGAGCCGGGCTGTGGTAAGACTGAGCTTGCTAAATCCCTGAGTGAAGCCTTCAATAGGGAGTTGATTAGGCTTCAGTGCTACGAGGGGCTGGACTCGAGCTCAGCTATATATGAGTGGGACTACCTCCGTCAACTCTTGAAGATAAGGATGCTTGAGGCACAGGGCTCCATTCCAGATTCTGAGATATTCAGTGAGAGGTTCATCCTCAAAAGGCCTCTTCTTAGAGCGGTGACACATGAAGGCTTGAAGCCGCCGGTGCTGCTCATCGACGAGGTTGACCGTGCTGATGAGGAGTTCGAGGGATTCCTCCTAGAGTTCCTAGCGGAGTTCCAGGTAACCATACCCGAGCTGGGTAGCTTCAAGGCTAAAAAGCCCCCGATAGTTGTGATCACCTCGAATCAGACCAGGGAGCTAGGCGACGGCCTCAGGCGCCGCTGCCTATACTACTACGTGAGCTTCCCAACACCGCAGAGAGAGCTTGAAATATTAAGCGTCAAAGTTAAGGGGCTCGATGAAGCCTTAGCAAGGCAGATAGTGGGTTTTGTCAGGGTGCTAAGGGAGGAGTTCGACCTGGTAAAGAAGCCGGGTGTGGCCGAGACAATAGATTGGGCTAGGGCGCTCCTAAGCCTCGACGCCAAGAGCCTTGAACCCCAACTAGTGAGGCAGACGTTGAGCTGCCTCATAAAGGATTCCTCGGACACACTAAAACTGGACGGCGAAGCCCTGGAGATGGCTGTTGAGAACTCTACGGCGAAGGCCTCTTGATGGCGAGCATCATTAGGCGTAGGGTGGTTGACTTCTGCACCCTACTCCGAGCAAACGGATTCAACGTTGGGATGTCTGAGACCATTGACTGCGTGAACGCGTTAAAATATATTGACGTCCTCGACAGGGAAGCATTCAGGCAGAGCCTAATGTGCACCCTCGTGAAGAAGGCCGACCAGATTCCGCTGTTCCTCTACTTGTTCGAACACTTTTTCTCGAACCCGAACGGCCAAAACGCGCAGATACCCCTGTTAAACCAGGGCACCCCTGGGGGGGTTGGGTACACTCCCAGCACACTCGTGGAGCGCTCCCAACTCAGCGCTCAAAGCTGGTTTAAGGCGTATAGCCCAAACCACCTTGAATCCGAGAGGCGTGTGACCCTGGAGGGGTTGAGGCATAGGTATGTGTTGAAGAGGAATATTAGAACGCTTGAGCACGCCTATCCTAGGCTGGGTGGGAGGCGGAGGAGGCCATCCATAAAGGGGGAGGTAGACCTTAGGTCCACGCTTAGGTCGAGCCTTAGGGGTACTGGTGATATAGGAGGGTTGAGGTGGTCGGAGAGGAAGCCTGCTAAGAGTAGGCTATTGATGCTCGTGGATGTTAGCGGCTCGATGGATTCAGCCACCCAGTCCCTCCTAGAACTCGTGTACGTCGCCTCAAACGCCACCCACACCGCAAGCGTGTTCTGCTTCAGCACCACACTAAGGAGGGTTGACAACCTAATCAGGGGTAGAACCCCCCAGGAGGCGGCGCGTGTAATCGGCTCACAGCTAAGCATTTGGGGAAGTGGAACCAGGATAGGCGACTGCCTGAGGAGCCTGCTCTCAGAGTTCAGCCGCCTCCTAGACCCAAGCACGCTGGTTGTGATCATAAGTGACGGCTGGGATCTAGGCGACGTGGGGGGTCTACGTGGGTCCATCTCCGAGATCCGTGGGAGGGTTGGCGGGATACTGTGGTTTAACCCTCTGGCCGACACCGAGGGCTACCAGCCACTCACCGCGGGTATGTCCGCTGTTTTACCCTACCTAGATGCTTTAGCGGGGTTGAGATGCCTCTTTGAGCCGCGGGGGGTGAGGAGGCTTCTAGCGGGGATGAGAGCCTCGGGCGGGGTTTGAACCCGCGACCCCCTGCTTACGAGGCAGGTGCTCTACCGGGCTGAGCTACCGAGGCCCGCACACAGAGATTGGTTTAGGGTGGAAAAAAGCTTTTGTTTCGCCCTCCAAGTTAAACACTTGAATCGCGTTGCTGGTGGAGTGTTTTGGATAGAGAGGCGGCTGGTATCACCCTGATAGCGCTCACACTCTGCACGGTTTCATGGTTCTTCGAAAGGTATGTAGCCGCAATATCCCTCATAGTGGCGCTAGCCGTGCTCTTCGGGTTTAGGGGGCTACTCTTAAAGCCTAGGGACGCTAAACTCACGGTTGCACGCAAGCTACCTCACGTTGGGGGTGGGTTAATAGTCTCCGGCCTCCTACTCGCAGGTTGGAGGTGGCTCGCCGTCGGGCTGACGAGCGCAGCCACCTTCGGCTACCTCTTCCTCATCCTGAATCACGGCTTCAACCACGGCTCTGGCGTGCTATCCAACCTCGCACTCCAATTCGGACTAATTATGGAGAACAGTGGGAAACCAGTCTACCTTTCCTCCACATTCTACGCCTTCTCAGCCATATCACTCCTCCTACTACTCTACTACCCTAGGCCTGCGATTGGGGGGATACTCACACTAACGGTGAGCGACACTGTGGCGGCGATAGTGGGGGTGCACGGCAAAGTGAAGATTCCCCGGCTCGGCAAAACCCTCGAAGGGTCAACAGCCATGCTCGTATCATCACTACTAATCTTGATAGCCATAGGGGTGCCGCTCTACACTGCGGCAATCGTGGCGCTATGCGCTACAATCGTGGAATTACTACCCCTACCCGTGGACGACAACTTCCTTATACCACTCATCGTGGGCATGCTACTCGAAGCCCTCATAATCTAAGTATGAGGCCCGTCTGCGGATAGACCTAATTCTCCATTCACATTCACTAAGTATATGGGGAAGTAGGGGTACACAATTTGTCAACGCATCGAAAGTCTACCGGAGGCCCCCAGATTAGGGGGTGGCGTGCGTGACGGCTCAATCTAGAAAATTCTTATCCAGGCACAGTCAATCCACTGTCAAAACCCTTTAATACCTTTTTCTAAGTAGTGATAGGGGTTGACGATCAAAGTAGGTGTTGGTTCATCTAACCCTGTAAAGCTTGAGGGTGTAAAAAGGGTTTTTGAGCGTTTCTACGGGGACGTGGAGATTAGGAGCACACCCTATGCGAATGCTCCACGCCAACCCGTAGGCGCCGAGCAGACAATCATGGGCGCATACATGAGGGCCAAACACTCGCTGGAAGCCTTCCCCCAGTCAGACTTCGGGGTGGGGGTGGAGGCGGGTATAATAAGCATACCCAGCGTACCCGAGTCGTGGATATCCCACCTGAACACCCAGTTCGCGGTGGTGATAAGCAGGGATGGCCGTGTGGGTATGGGTTCAAGCTCAGGATTCACGCTCCCCAAACCAGTGCTGGATGACATACTCAGGCTGGGGAAGGAGCTCGACGAGTCTTTCTCGGAGAAGTACGGGTACACGAACCTAGGCAGAACCGTGGGAGTGGTGCACACGCTCACGAAGGGATTCGTCGACAGGTTCAAGCTAGTCGAGGAGTGTGTTAGCCTAGCGCTCATACCCTTCCTGAACCCAGACCTCTACCCCCAGTGAGCAGTCAGGGAAGTGGGTGGGATGGGATCCATAGAAAAGGCTAGTGGCGCTTATTAATAGCGCGCAGAAACCAAAGACTAATTGGTCACAGATTATACCGTGAGGATACGTCTCAGCGCTAGGATATGTAGCACAAGTATTCCAAGTAGTGAGCCGACAACCGCGGCGGGGGTGAAGGCGGCTACGAAGAACAAAGTGTCATATGAGAATTTGGGTGTAAAGATGGGGGCGACCACCACACTACTAATCCACGCGCCCACAAGACCTGTACCCACGATTTCAAGCAGCCCAACCCACTTACTCCTCCACACATACCTATAGAATAGGCCAACAAGTAATGCGCCTGGCAGGCTTCCTGGAAGTGAGAAGATTGTTCCCACCCCAAGACCCATCCGTATCAGACTTATGAGTAGGGCGACCAACACCGCGTAGGGTCCAAGTGTTACGCCTGCTAGCACGTTTATCATCGACTGGAAGGGGTAGAGTTTGGCTGGGCCGAACGGTATCGGCCCAGGGTAAACGGATAGAGCCACACCTAGGGCGACCAGTAGCGCTGAGAGAGCCACCCTACGCGAACGGGTCAGACCGTGCACGTGGTTGGGCTTCTTTAAGGCAGCCATAAAAAATCAAGTGGATAGGAGTAATATAAACGCTCTTATAAGTAACTTATAGTTCGTGGATTGTGCGTGTATTCACTGGGTTCTTGGTGTGCTGACGTTCACGTTCACATCTATACCGCTCCTCACGGCACCGGTTACAACACAGTATTTTTCGAACAGCTCGAGGCATCTATTTAGCTGGGCTGAATCTACTTCCCCCTCGAACTCGGGCGCTATTTTTACGTTTATGCGTGTAACCCTCCAGTAGCCCTCCTTGTTTCTCTCAACCACAGGCTCCACTTCTGTCTTTATGGTCTTGAGCTTCACCTTGTACTTTCTAAGACAGAATGCTAGGCTTGCGCTAAGGCAGTTACCCACCGCGGCAGCCAAAACCCTTGAGGCGTTTGGGCCTTCAAGGCTTCCGAGGGGGGATGGTTCATCCATTATAAAGTAGCCCAGCTTCGTGTCTGGGAAACTCACCTTAAAAACGTAGTCATGCACCAGCTCTAAATACACCTTGGGGTTCTCGGTGGACGACACGTTAACCAAGCTTTTATCGAGCTCCACACATTTAAACTCTGTATAACTCATTCGACCAGTTAGTGCTGGGCAACCAAAGGTTTTGGAAGCAGGGGTAGTTGTAACCTAATGGCTTGGCGGAGTAGCGTAATCACAACTCAACTACAACTCTTTATGTGTGGGATAAAGCTAAATTGTGTTTGGATGTACGGTTAATGCGGTTAGCTTTGAACGCCAGAATTGGTTCATTGGTGCTCATAGCCTTACTATCTATAGTTGTGCTGGGGGCACCCCAACAATTCGGTGCTCTATCAACTGTTACTCGTCGTGGTTGCCAACCGTGTGGGGTTGGGAGCGCCGGGCACACGGAGTCTGGCACATTCAAGGTTGGCTATCTTGTGAATCCACTCTCATTGGGTGTGAATCCACCTAAGCCCACTGGGCTTGCTACCTACGGTGTTCTAAACAGTTCTGGTTCGATATCCGCTTACGCTGTTAGAGCCAATACACTTGTCGGTGTGCTCAACCTGAGCTCGATTGCCGCATACTACCCTAACGCTTCATTATACAATGTGAGCAGGGATGCTGTGAGCTTTCAGCTCAACGTGATGCTTGAGGTTAACTCAACCAACACCACGCGGGTCTACTGGGTGCAGAACGTGATAGTGTTCGTGACGGATAACTCTACACTATTCTACGCGGATAACATTTGGAATATGAGTGGTGTAGGCGCAACGCTTACGAATAATTCAATCACCTCGAATAGTGGGGGCTACGTTACGAACACAAGCCGCGGACCAGTATACGGCTCATCCTCCAACAATTATACTTACACGCTACCACTATCACTCGAGCTGGTGACCAGTGAAAGGGTGGTTAGTGGGTTGGGTGTACAGGTAGGTATGGGGGTGCGGGTTCTACGCAACGGTTCAACCACGAACGGGGTGCTGGAGTGGTACGATAATGCTACGATTCGCCAGAGGCGTGCCCAGAACGCGTATTTCCTCGTGAGCGGTTACGGGTTGACCCCACCCATGTACGCTGATTCCCCTGGACTCTTTTACGACGCTGAGCTCGTCTTCGGAGGTGAAGCGAACGGTGCGCCCACAAACTTCACACGTCTCAACGCCACACTCGGCCTCTACTACGAGGAAGGCAACAGGCTAAGCAATTTCCCATCCTACTATAGTTTCGGAGCCGACACCGCTGAGTCAACATACGACCTCAACGTGAGATACCTGGGGGGTGGAGTGGCTGCTGTGAGTGTCGGCCAACCACATTACGAATACCTATCCACACCAAACACCACCACGGCGACAACCACACCCTATAATGAGTCAACAACCTTAACCTCAGCTAAGACATCGTCAAGTGTGCCAACAGCACCCACCACAACACTCAGCCCCCCATCAACCAACTACACCACGCCTGAAGCACTCCTACTACTATTGATAGTATTTATCATCGCACTCACCGCAATCACGTTGACCAGACGTAGCGTTCAAAACCCAATCCAGAACTCATAACATCTTCACGCGTTTTAAACTATTCCCCGTACCACTAATTTAACTTTATATTATATACGATGTTGAAGTTGTTGGTTTGCCCTTCTGTCTGGGTTGAATCAATGGCTGTCAGCAAAAGGTCACATATACTGCTAGACCTCGATAACAGTGCAGCCCACCCGCCTCAATGCCTCCGTGATTAGATGTCTATGGCAGAAATCTGGGTCTTTTTCCACACACATGAAGGCAACTGGTTCTGGGTAGCCCGCCAACTCCCTAATGAAGTCCCAAAATGGTCCGGGTATAATATTTTGGGTGTACCAATCCCACAACTCTTTGTAATCACCGCGTCTCCACGCGCGTAGGCGGAGGCTACTTGGGCAACCGAGTTGAGGCGCACCGACATAGACAATGGAGTGCTCCGCTAGACTTTTGGCTAGATTTTGACCGTCAAACTCATGGTGCCTACTGGTGGGGTTCGACCTGGTGTCCACGAGGGTTTTAACACCGTGCGACACCAGTAATTGAACAAACTCTAGAATACTCCTACCATAGTAGTGAGTAGTGTAAAACGCATTCTGGCTAAGCTCACCCACACCCCTCACCCACCGCGAAAACGCTACGACAAGAAGATTATACTTGGCTGAGGTTAATACGTTTTCCCAAAGCCCTCTTCAGCATATACAGTGTAGCTACCCAGCCACAAACATTAGACCAGAAGTGTGCGTACTAAGGAATGTTGAATGCTAGACGCATCTCTGATCTGCCTCTTGGGGGGTGAGTCTAGATACCGTCAGTCGGGGATAACCTCTTCACATGTATCCGCGAGCTAAGTTCTCCTCATCCGGCAAGTATTCTCCACCACCCATCAATATATTCTTAACGAAGGTTTTGGATGCTATCAGGATTATGGTTGGGTTACGCTGGTGGTCAAGCGTGTGGGGATCGTTATCCGTAACCCATTGCCTTTATTAGGCTAGGTTTGCAGCCTTATTTGTCTCTCTATTCAACTTGTGTGGAGGCCTGCTTAAGTGTGCGCGACTACAAACAATGGGAAACCATTTTAGAAAAAGTGGATGAGAGTGATATATTCTCAGGATGTTGGGGAGATGTCCATAATGTTGAGAGAAGCTGGTAGATGTTTGTACTATGTGCAGTTTCTTTCAGTGGGTTTAAATATTCGCAGAAATTTTACGTAGGGAGGTTAGTCTATGTGAGAACTGTTAGGAGTAGGCAGAATAGAGGTGTCTCAACAAAGTCGGTGTTGGGGATATTAGTGGTTGTTATAATCATTGTGGCCGCCGCTGTTATCATCGCAACCAGACCTTCTCGGTCGACCCAGACAACATCTACGTCCCCCACTAGCAGCCCCACAACTTCGTCGTCAACCACTGAGTCAACCTCAACGACCCAGAGTAGTTCAACCACAACCTCCACATCCACGTTCACACTCGGCCCACCCAACGCTAGTCAGCTAGTGGACAACTACCAGCAGGTCGCGCCCGACGCACTCGACCCAGCCCAAGCCTTCGGAATAGAGGATGAGCCAATGCTCACCGCGGTCTACCAAGAGCTGGTCGAGTTTAACGGGAGCAGTATAAGCCAAGTTATACCCGTACTGGCATCCAATTACACCGTGCTGGATAATAGTAAGACGTTTGTGTTCACGATTAGGCAGAACGTCACCTTCTCTAATGGTGACCCACTCACAGCAGCGGCTGTTTGGTTCAGCTTCGTGCGTGAGGTTTACGACGGCCAGGCGGTTGGTATATCCAATTATGAAGAGCTAACACTCAACCTCTCCGAGGTTTCGTCGACGGGCTACGATTTCCCGTGGGGTATTAGGGCTGCCATACAGGCGGCTACGGGGCTACCGGCAACAACAAATGTTAGCGTCGCCGTTGCAGCACTCAACAACATAATGAGTAACTTTAACCCGAATAACGCAACCATCCAGAAGATAATGGAGTACCCAGACCAAGCGTACGTCGTGAGTGGACCCAACACGTTTACCATCAACCTGCTGCAACCCTACAAGCCCTTCCTACTCGACATAGCGTCCTGGTGGGGTGCCATAGTTGACCCCGCGTTCGTCGACTCACATGGGGGAGTTCAAGGCAACAAGCCAAACTCGTATATTAACAACAACGGATCCCCGGGCACAGGGCCTTACGAATTCGACTACGTTGCGCCTGGGCTTTCAACCATAGTCCTCAAACCCAATCCCCGCTATTGGGCTGTGCACGGAACAGGTATACTTTCACCTCCGAGGATACCCACAATAATAATAAACTATGCACTCACCCAGAACCAGCAGATAGAGAGCTTCGCTTCAAACGAGGCCCAGATATCCTATGCGGGTAGCACGAATCTGGCGCAGATGTACTCTGCTTATCAATATAAAAAGTATTATAGCTTTAACCAGATATTCATAAACGAGGGCTCTCAGCCAGGCGTCCAGATGATTTCACTCAACACACAGATATACCCAACCAAGAACCTCGACTTCAGACTCGCACTAGCCCACGCCATAAACTTCACATTAATACTCAACAAGGTGTTCAGCTACAACGGCACACTCCTAGCGTCAACCTACGTTGGACCCATAAGCCAACAGTTCCCAGAGTTCTATAACCCCGACAACCTAACACCATACACATATAACCTACAACTCGCGATAAGCTATCTCAACCAGTCAGGCCTGCAGGAAGGCTTCAGTGTGACCCTCCCTGACGGTATCGTGATTGGTAACACAAGCGCACCGCCCCTGCAGCCTTTGACGATAGTGTACCCAGCACCCATAACACCCTACCTTCAAGAGGAGCTCACAATAGTAATCACAGAGCTCTCCCAGCTTGGGCTGAGCGTGGGTCTAGAGGGTGAGGCCCCATCGGTGTTCTACACCACGTGGACCACGCCGCAGGTAACCCCTGCGATAACTTGGTTCGCGTGGTACCCAGACTGGCCGGATCCAATATTCCAGCAGCTAGCACCGGCTGTGACCACGACGAGCTACTTCCCAGCGTGGATGAATCTAACAAGCGTAAACAACATCATGGCTACGCTGCCATTCCTGACGAACACAACCCAGCAGAGGCAACTCGTGGCTGAGATATACAACATCACCTACAACTATGCGCCCTACATTTGGCTACCGAACCCGATAACCTACTTCTTCGTACAGCCCTACGTCAAAGGCTTCATCTACAACCCATTCACGGGCTACTACTACAACACAATGTACTACACATGAAGCACATCATAAACCCTTTTTTAACCACACCCCTATTTTTCGGTTTAACCCTACGCATTCCATATTGGAATCGGCTTTAAATAGATATACCCATATTCCTTGATGGTGTAGTTTGAGTAAGTCCACTTTCCATGTTCACGTAGGCCTCGATGGATCAGAGGGGCCCGAGTGGTTTAGAAAAGTTTCAGCAGAGATAGAAAACCTGGGCTTCAAGGGGGTGTTCCTAGCTGATAGCCTAGCCTCTAGAGGTGAGCCGCTAATACCGCTCACGGGTTTCGCGCTTTACTCCTCAAGGCTTAGGGTTGGGACGTGCGTGTATATCCTACCACTCAGGAACCCCCTTCTCGTGGCAAAGCAGGTGTCAAACATACACAGATTAAGCGGTGGAAGGTTCGTGTTGGGTGTGGGCGTGGGTTGGAGACGGTGGGAGTTCGATGCTGTAGGTGTAGACTATGCTAGGCGTGGTGGGAGAACCGATGAGATGCTGGAGATATTGAGGCTCGCGTGGAGGGGGGACCCTGTGGGCTTTGAAGGTGAGCACTTCAGATTTGATGCGGTGGATGTTGGTGCTGGGGTTGAGGGGGCGCCCCCACCCATCTGGATTGGCGGCAACAGCCCCTCAGCGATCCGTAGAGCCGCCAGATACGGTGACGCTTGGATCCCCACAGACTTCACACCCCAAGAATACGAGGCTAATATACCCAGGCTTAGAGATGAGCTAAACCGCCTCGGCAAAGACCCCAGCTCAGTTGAGGTTTGCTCCCACCTCGCACTCATATTGGATAACGACAAATCAAGAGCTCAAGCTTTAGCCGCCAAAGTAGCCTCGGACTTCGGGGAGAAGCCGGAGGAGTTCGAGGAGTACGCTTTGGTGGGCGACCCCCCGAGAGTAGCGGAGAGAATCGCGGAGTACACAGCGTTGGGTGTGGGACACCACGTCCTATCCACATTCCTTACAGAGTCAAAGGACACACTGCTAGAAACCCTCCGCCTCTTCTCAGCTCAGGTGATGAAGAGTGTGTGACCTAAGGCTAGAAACACCCAGATTCACCGGAAGCACAACGATAATACCCCACTTCAGGCTCATAGGTTTGGGGGAGCTGGGCTCCACGGTTACATACGGGGCGCTGAGGTGATTTGAATGCTTGAAATAAGCGTTGAGGAGGCGGTTAAACGCGCCGAGAAGGACACTACGAATTCGGTTGTGACCATAAATAGGAGTGCGATAGCAGATGCTGAGAGAGTGCGTAGGGGGAGCATGGAGCCTTTCCCATTCGGGGTAAAGGACATAGTTTACACTAGAGGTATCAGGACAACCATGGGCTCCAAGCTCTACGCCGACTTCGTACCCACATTTGATGCCACCGTTGTCTCGGTGCTTAAAAGCGCCGGTGGGGTGATGGTCTCCAAGACCAACACACACGAGCTAGCCTCGGGCGCTACAACCACATCATCAATATTTGACCAACGAGGAACCCGCATGATCCATCAAGGATAAGCGGGGGTAGCAGTGGGGGGTCGGCCGCGGCGGTTGGGGCGAACATAGTTGAACTCGCAGTTGGAACGGACACAGCTGGCTCCGTGAGGATACCTGCATCCCTTTGCGGTGTTTACGGTTTCAAACCAACAAGCGGGAAGATTAGTCTAAGGGGCATCCTCCCCCTCTCGCAGAGCTTCGACTGCGTGGGTTTCCTCGCCTCACACCCATCATGGCTTACGAGGATCACCACTATTTTCCCAACGCTTAGGGGTGAGCCGAATAGGGGTCGATCGAGTAGCGCCCGCCACATAAGGGTTGGAGTCCCAAGCTGGGTCTATTGGTGGGGTGAAGCTCCCGAGGAGTACGCGTCACACGTAGAGCGGTGTGTGGACGCGTTCGAAAAACAGCTGGATAAGCTGGGCTTAGAGTGGGTTAAAGTGGAAATGGATGTGGCTGAGAGATTGGTTTGGAGGCTCTTCCCCTATGTTAGACTGGCGGAGGCGGCCACCACCCATTTAGATAGGAGGGAAGTTTGGGACCAGTGTTTCCCAGATGTAAGGAGACTACTTGAGAAGGGTTTGGGTGTTTCGGCCACGGAGTATATAAGCGCACTCGCTGCGCGACGTGAGGTTTACAAAGAATTCAAAAGAACCCTAAAGCAAGTCGACGTCCTCGCGACGCCCACAACGTGTATAACGGCTCCAAGAATAAGTGAAGTCCTAGGTAAAGAGGATGGAGCCGTAAGAGGAGTACTAACACACAACACAGTCTACGCATCATACATAGGTCTTCCAGCCATAAGCGTGCCTGGCCTAACAGTCGATGGTTTACCCCTAGGCGTTCAGCTAATGGGTGACAGAAACACTGATAATCACCTAATTGAGGTCGTCAAAACGTTGAGGTAACCAAGAAACATCGAAACCCCATAGTTACAGATACATACGTCCACCCCTTACCCAGCACAAGCCGATACCAAGCCGCAGCACAACACCCAAATTTTCAGAAGCAACCGGGGAAGCATTCTATATTATTTATCCGGCATACACCATAGTGGGTAGTGTTGGTTGAAGGCTCTTACGGTGGTGGGAAGACTTATCGTGGAGTGGGTTGATGATATTGTATGCCTTACATAAGAAGGGAGATTAGACCTGAAATCGACCCCTACGTGGATTTCGTTGCGGAGGAAATCGTTGATGAGTTGGGTGGTAAGACAATAGAGCTGGGTGAGCTCTATCTTAGAAAGCTGTTCGACGTGTGCAACACGCTATACCTACTACAGGTGCTTGGGGGGGCGCCGAATAGGGGTGCCACAGGGAAGCTCGCTGCCGGATTACTAGAAGTATCAAAAAAACACGCTGAGGATGGTGCTTGGAGGGAGGGGCTCCTCGGTAACCTGAATTACGCATTCACACGTCTAATACAGGTTGTGCCTAAGAAGCTTGTGGATAGGGGGCTGTGGAAGCAGAGCATGCGCTACTGGGTGTACGCCGTCACCGCTGGGGCGCTTGAAGCCTGCGCCCATAAACTGCAAACAGAGCCGCTGGACTACTTTAAGGTGGCCCTAATAGGGGTTGTGAACGATGTTAAAGACGAATACAAGAGACGTGTTAACGCGGCGTACGAAGATGAGCAGATAAGGAAGAATGGGGACGTCTACGACGGCCCATATAGAACACCTACACCTCAACACTCCTAACACATATCCCATTCTCCGAACACCTAACAATGCGTAGAGTTGTACTGGTTTAGCGGGGAACGCATCAGTTACACGCCTTAGGTGGGGGTGGGCTTATTCAAAGGACCACTAGGCCCCGTACACTACCGTGCGCTAGAGAGGTTCTCCGATGCATTTACGTGTAAATTCACTACTACATATTATGCGTAGCGGTTACCCGATGACTCAATTTAGCCAACTCTTGAAAAACCCTCAATACATTAGATTAGAGCTACTCAACACGTTACCCTTCAAGTGCTTCGTGTCAAGCTCTGTTCTACCTAGTAGGGTTTATTCCACTCCGCTACATAAATTATGTATATGGTGCTTAGAGTCGGCGAAGACGCACCACTCTTCGAGGGTGTGACAGATACTGGTGAAAGATTCTCCCTCGCGGAGTACGTGGGTAAGAAAAACATTGTGCTCTACTTTTATCCCAAAGATGATACCCCGGGCTGTACTAAGGAGGCGTGCGCATTCAGGGATTCCTGGGATAAACTCACCCAGAGTGGCGCTATGGTTATAGGTGTGAGCTCAGATGGGGTCGAGTCGCATCAGGCCTTTAAGAAAAAGTACGGTCTCCCATTCCTCCTTGTAAGCGACCCAAACAACAAGATAAGGGAGCTATACGGTGTGAAAGGGGTACTCCTACCGCCACGTGTTACCTTTGTAATAGATAAAAAAGGTAAGATTACGCACGTCTATAACAGCCAACTAAACCCGGAGCGCCACGCTGAGGAAGCCCTCAGAGCCCTGCAGGCTTTGAATTCGCAGTAGTTCTATAGTTAATTTCTTCGGGCTTCTTTAACCTTAGCGTTTACGGGTATGTTTGTTAGGTTCCAACCCTTGTTCTTGGCGATCTTCTGATGCGGTCTTAGTCTTACACCGAAGTTACCACAGTTTGGACAAATGGTTACAAGTCTCTTCTCTGTCTGCTTATATATAATCTCAGACTTGTGTATCCAACGCCTACATGAGGCGCACCAGCCATACATAGCATATGGAGAGTACCCCGCTTGGGTAAGCTTGCTCAGAGTGAGCTTCTCTTTTCCCAGTTTCTCAAGGTTGAGTTCTATTTTCCTTGGCATATTAAACCACCATGTATATGCATTTACGTAATTAAACCTTATAAACTTTATGTGTACACTTGTACACACGCCCTAAACACAAGTGCTTCACATGGCGGATAGTGCAACTATGGGTGGATTGGGCGTATCACCATTTAGTCGCATCCCAGCCGAGTCCGACTAAACCTTTCTTCTCCGCCTCCATTAACAGCCTCCTACGTGTGGGTATAGACTCGGTGCCGATACCAGTAACTTTGAGGGATGCAGCCAAGTTCGCAAGCCTGCTAGATTCAGCGTACCCAAACCCACTGAGTAGGGCCCATATAAATACACCGTCAAACACATCCCCCGCGCCAACGCTGGTTCTAACTTCAGCTGTAAATGGGGGTGAGTAGAGCTTGGTGCCACCGTTGACCACCGACGAACCCTTCGAGCCAAGCTTCACTACAAACGTTTTACCCAGAGCGGAGGACAACTCACCCAGCTCCCCTTCATATAGGGATGAGAACTCTTCGGCTTCGGATTCATTCATAAGTATAACGTCACACAACTCAACAACACCATCAAGCCCTTTAATTGAGGTTAGCAACGGCCCAGGATCAAAGAACACTTTAGAACCATTCGCCCTCGACCGCCTTAAGGCATGAGTGAATTTGCTGTATACTCTTTCAGTCATGTTGGTCAGAGCGTACCCATCAAAGAATACCCCCCGTGAACCAGTCAACACTTCTAGTGGGATATCGTCTTCGGTGAGCTTCGGGCCGAGTGTGCCTAGGAATGCGTGGCCTCCGCCTTCACCCAAGAACACAATACACCTAGAAGTGGGTGTGCCTCCAACCCTCCTGATGTGCTCGACGCTCACACCCTCATCCCCTAACCCCTTTAACACCATGTGACCAAATGGGTCATCACCCACATTATCAATGACCGCGACCTCCAGCCCGAGCCGGGCCGCTGTTATTGCAACAGTGCAGCTACCGCCGAGTGAGACCACACTCGAACTGGATAAAACCACTGCGCCCTCCACTATTGGAAAACCATCAATCTCGAAGAACTCATCAACAACGCTACCCGACACAACACTCAAACCAATCACGGCACCCACCATTCACCATCATGTCGGGCTGGTATCCCACCCACGACACCCAACACTTATCTACTATTGCGACTTATATTCTTGGTGCAAGCCGCCGGCAATGATTCAGCGCCGTAAACTCGCTATTATAGTTTTACTGGCGGGTATAACCATACCTGCGGGTGGACCATACCTATACCTGTGGAGAGAGCTAGAAGCATCCGCTCAGGGTGTTGCACCCACTTGCACACATGTGTTCCAATCGGTGGATGGCTTTGTCAACGTGTCCGCCCAAAATAGTGTTGGGGGCGAGCTGCTCGTTGCGGCCTACTCTTCCTCAATAAGCCACACCAGCGGACACATCCTTTTCTTTGATACCCCCAACACCACGATTTGGTGGAGCCAGGAGCCTGGCGCCCAAAGCTATGGTTTCGAGTCAAATTGGGGTGTAGCTGGTTACATGAGCTGCACAGACGGCTACTCAAACTACCTTATACACGCCGCCTCAGGGCAGAGTAACTACGCCTTCAACGACTCGCTGGGGCAACTAGTCCTCGTCCTACTCGCAATCTGCACACCCACCCCACCCACCTGGACTCCACGGGTGGACGGTGCACCCATGAGTGTTGCGTACAATTACTCCGCATCCGGCCTCACACTATCATTATTCGCAGGATTATTCAAGGTTGAACCCAACCAAACAGTGGTCGTAGAAGCCCCATCACCTCATTCATACGTGTTCGTATTCGGCGTCTCAGAGAACCCGTACGGCGAAGTGTTTGGAACCGTCACACCTAGAGACGCACTGGTGAGCGTGAACGGAACACCGATACCGCTAGAAAACGGCGTGATCAACATAACCCTACACTACGGTACGTACGAGTTCAGCTTCAACGCGACACACCATCTAAACCTGAGCATAGTCGTCGAAGTATATGGGGGGAGGACGACTCCTCTGAGTGTGAGCCTAGCCTCACTGAGCCAAGCCCGGTTGAAGGTTGTCGTCTCACTGCTCACACGCGTAATCGAAGCCCTAATGTTAGCAGTGGCTGTCTACCTAGGATGGGAATCCTACACGGGGTTCGGAACCAAGACTCACATTCAAAGCAAATCATACAGGCAGTAAACACGGGGTAGGGACACCTGGGGTCACCAGTATACTCTGGGGGGAACCAAACCCAACACGAGCTGAGAGCACAAACACGAACCGACACGGATGCTCCGATCGGCTACGCCGGGTTACAAAGCCTCTAAACACGGAGCCTAGGCTTTCTCCTCCAGTAGCCACGCAGACCCCAGCGGTGCGGGGGGCTTCTGAGGGGCGCTACCCGAGGCTGACTGGGCTTTGGGATCTGGGGAGACACCTTTAAAGTAACCCAAAATCCTCGAGTAGCTCTCCTCCACATCGCCATTTAGCAAGTGCACCTTTAAGTCATCAAGCAGCCGCTTAGCCCTACCCCTTAGCCCATCATCATTTCCCCGGAGCCCTAAAGTTAACTCCACACTGGCTGAGCCTGGGAGACTCCACCACTTAACGGAGTATGACCAACGGGGCGCGCCCCGTTCATAACACACTACACTACCACCATCCCCCTCAACCGAGGCCTTAACCTCAAGCGTCTTGGTTCCCATAAACCTCCGCACCACAACAGTGTAGGCGCCACCATCACCCTTAGAAATTGAAAGCGGGTTCTCAAGCGCACCCACTATGATTGCGGGGTTAAGCAGAAAATCCACTGTACTACTGCTCAATCTAAACTCCAAGCGCTCGGTAAATTCAAACATTCCCAAACTATTGATGGGGGTGGTTTGATTTTAAACTGACGCTGACGGGGTTGGTTGGTCACCTCTTATCGATTGGCACGTATTTTAGGTCGCGTGGACCCACGTACTCAACGTCTGGTCGAATAATCTTGTTGTCCTTTAATTGCTCGTTATAGTGGGCGATCCAGCCGAAGACCCTGCTTGCGGCGAATATGGGTGTATAGAGTGGGATGGGTATCCCAAGCAGGTAGAATATTGGGCCAGCGTAGAAGTCGACGTTGGCTGGAAGCTTCTTTTTCTCCCACATATACCTCTCTATCTCGTCGCATAGCTCGTAGAGGGCGGTGTCAGCCCTGAGCTCCTGTATGAGCCGCTTAAGTAGACCTTTGGCTAGCTGCGCCCTAGGGTCGACCCGCTTGTACACCCGGTGACCGAAGCCGGGAACCTTTTCACCCTTGGCGAGCATGGAGTCTATAAACGCTTGGGCCTTGGCTGGCTCACCCACCTCGAGCAGCATTTTCATAGCGTTCTCGTTGGCGCCACCATGCAGTGGTCCCCTAAGTGCGGCGAGGCCACCGGTCACGGCCGCGTACACGTCGGCCAACGTCGACCCTATAACCCTAACCGTGAAGCTGGAGGCGTTCAGGTCGTGCTCCAAGTAGAACATAAGCACACGCTCAAAAACCCACCTCTCCACCTGACCTGGGATACGTCCCGTTATCATGCGCAGAAAATCCGAGGCATAATCCAGTGAACCATCCGGGTGCACGACACCTTGGCCATGTGTGATCCTATAGCAGTTGGATACTAGGGCGGGCATCTTGGCCGCCAAACTAAGCTCAGCGGTCTTCCTATCCTGGATGTGGCTCGTCATGGCGCCCAGCGCGGAAACACAGGTCCTCAGGGTATCCATTGGATGCGAATCAGCCGGAAGTAGACCCGCGATACTATACACTTCACTCGGGGGAGAAGAGTTACTCCTTAGGAACCCCTCGAACTCGTCAAGCTCCCCTCTCCTGGGTAGTCGACCGTTAAGCACCAGGAAGGCCGTCTCAGTGAAGGAGGCGTGCTCAGCCAAGTCGTCTATCGAATAGCCGGCGTAAACAAGTGATCCATTCACATCACTCTTCGCGATCGCGGACTCATCCACAACTACACCGTATAACCCCTTGGGCACCCGTATCCTATCGGACAAAACACAACACCCACTACGAGTTGTGCACGCTGCTCATTAACTCTTTCGCCCTGTGGGCGAGGCTGGCGTCCTCCTTCTCATAGTTGTAGTAGTCGATTAGACGGTAAACCTCCTCGCGGCTCATCATCCCATCGAGCAGGCCAACCTGCGTCCCACGTGCATAAAGCTCAGAGTAGGCCCGCTCAACGGCTCTAAGCATAACCCTGAACGCGGTCATCGGGAATATCACAACCCTATAGCCCATCTCCTGAAACTTCGAAGCGGGTATGTACGGGGTCTTCCCGAACTCGGTCATATTGGCAAGCAGAGGTGCATCCACCTTCCTAGCGAATTCCCTGAACTCCTCCTCGGATTCAAGCGCCTCTGGGAAGATCATGTCGGCGCCCGCCCTAACGTACACCCTAGCCCTCTCTACGGCGGCGTCGAAACCCTCAACCGCCCTCGCATCCGTGCGCGCCACTATAAGCAACCCCCTCCTCCTCGCTTTGACAGCGGCGAGTATCTTCTTAACCATCTCTTCAACATCAACAACCTCTTTGTTGGGTAGGTGCCCACACTTCTTCGGCATAACCTGATCCTCAAGGTGCACAGCCGCAGCCCCAGCCAATTCGAGCTCCCTAACAGTCCTAGCAACATTCAAGGCCTCCCCGAAACCCGTGTCAACATCAACAATAATTGGCACATCGACAACCCTAGATATTCTCCCCACCTCTGCGGCGACCTCTGTGAGCGTTGTTACACCCAAGTCCGGTAGGCCAAGCGAGTTAGCGAAGCCACCACCCGAGAAGTAGAGCGCCTTAAACCCCACCCTAGCCGCGATCATGGCTGATATTGGGTTGAACACGCCAGGAGCCACCAGCACCCCCCCACCGGTAAGAAGCCTAGCTAGTTTGGCTGGTTGTGATTCAGTTTGGCTCAACACACATCGCCCCCCATCAACCCGCCTTAACCGCCTCGACAAGCTCCCTAACCGTTTTCCTCTCCAGACTCCATAGTGTGGGGAGAGCATCCTTGGGTCCCCCACACCTTAGGTACTTTGTTTCAACTTCCTCGTCGCTTAGGGGGTTCCTGTAGTGGCCGCGTGGATACGTGACCTCCTCAGTGTACGTCGAACCACCCTTCGTGACAACCTTTATGCGCACCGGCGTCGACTCGGGGTACATTTTATCGAACTCTGGGTCCACGTTAACCTTCATCACACCCAGCAGCCTCCTAATACCCTGATCCCGTAGCTTCCAATCTAAGTAGCTGTCCAACCAGATCGAGCCGTCCACAAGGGTTGCGGCTACAATGTAGGGTAGGCTGTGATCCGCTGTCTCCTTCGTCTTCGGATCCCACTTTTCAGGGTCTTTAACAATGATCCTCCAGCCAACGCTGAAGGTGTCCACATACACACCAGCTATCTCATCGGGGGCGACCCTATCTCTAAGCTTCCTGGCCGCATCCACAGCGCTCATAGCGTGATACTCAACCGGATAATACTTGATGTGTGTCTCCAAAAGCTTCGGCTCACCCGCGCCCAAGCTTAGCTCCAGCGGGCCCGAGACCTGCTTAAAGAAGCCCATCTCACCCTCGAAGACGGGTGACGGGCCCGTCATGCCGTGCTTCGCAAGGAGCGCGGCGAAAAGCCCGTTGCGGGCGGCGTTGGCCGCAGCGCACCCCTTCCACATTGAGAGTTCACCAGCACGCGTCTGCCTCAAAGCGATGTTGGGTGTAGCGGCTAGGTTAACAGCCTGAACAACTCTATCCCTGTCAAGTCCCATCGCCTTGGCCGCGCCCACAGCTGCCGAGATGGCTATATAGGTAACGTGATCCCACCCCCTATCACGTATGCTTGAGGCGTCCCCAAGCCTGCAGGCGACCTCGTAGGCGGCTACCACACCCAATAGAAGGTCTCGGCCATCAGCGTCCTCAGCTTCAGCGGCGGCCAAAACCGTGGGTATATTATCGCTCGGATGAAGAGCCTCCTTCGAGAGGTATGTATCATTATAATCCAAATATCTCGCGGCGCACCCGTTGGCGAAAGCCGCTTCTTGAACCGGTGACTTCACCCATGAGCCAAACACAGTCGCACCGTAACGCGACGTAGAGTAGGCCGCCACGTCCCTAGCAATCTTCACAGGCGGTGCATCCAGAGCTGGGAAGCACACACCGATCGTGTCAATAATCCTCCTCTTAGCCTCACGCACAGCCTGCTGTGATAGGTCCCCATATTCGAGCGACACGGCGTAATCCGCGATTTTATCTGCGAGCATAAACATCCACTCACAGCAAACACTATAAGGTTTACCAGCATTGCGTTTACGGATACACATGGGCACAAACATAGTTGAGTTTGCACGGAGAATCCTAGCCGACCGTGTGAGTGGGTCAACTACACTAGCCAAAAAACTGCTCGAAGCATTGGTTGAAACAAAACCAACCCACGAGGAGGCCAGCGTGGCCCTGAAAAATATTTCCACATCTGTGAAACACATGGTGATTCTGCGAAATGTGGCAACCGCATGCCTCAGGCTAATCGAGCATGGCGCCACCCCCCACGAGGCTGCAGAAAGGATACTTGAGGAAATCCAACGCAGCATGGAAGTGTGCGTCGAGGAAGGCGTGAAAAGATTGGGTGGCTACACAAAATTCCTAACACTCAGCAACAGCGACCAGCTTCTAAAACTCTTCACCACACTCAACCCAACCATGGTATACGTGCTCGAATCAAGGCCGGGGGGCGAAGGAGCAATACTCGCGCGGACAATTAGAAAACAGGGTAAACCAGCCGTCGTGGCACCCGACCTCTCAGCACACATCCTATGCGGGGGTGTGGACTGCGTGGTCGTGGGCACCGACGCAGTATACCAAACGGGATTCGTGAACAAGCTCGGAACAGGGCTTCTAACCCACCTATGCGCAGCTAACTCCAAACCTATCTACGCGCTCACCACAAAATGGAAAGTTGCCATAGCTAGCAGGCGCATGGAAACAACTGTGCAGAACCGCTATAATAACGCCTTTGAGTGGGTGGATAGCGGCGGGCTTAGCTCATACATCACCGAGCTAGGCGTATTGGAACCACGTGGAGCTTACACAAGACTACTCAAAGAGCTCAAAGCAACAAGCTAGCCAACTTATTCGAAAACCGTGCAAACCAAAGTTTCAAACTTTATGCTATAACATATTGGTAGCGTATTATTACATACTTGGCCCTTATTCATTGTTAAAATATTCGAAACTCAGTCTAGGACTTCTAGGTTACTCTTACCTATTTAGTTGACCTAGGTTCAGTTACAATCGTAGATAACATCTTTCTTTTTAATATGCAAAATCTTTATCATACCGCTCATTAATATTGTTAATGCGAACGATATCCCTAGGTAGGTAGTAAGCTAATGAAGTTTGAAGATATATTCGAGGATGCCGTGGAGGAGGCGTTCTCAACTTACGGCCTCGTGGGCCCCGTTATGATCAAGGATATAGAAGAGAGAACAGGCATCAAGGTCTCCAAATGGTGGAAAAAACCCGAAAAAATAGAGCAAGTGATACTCCTCACATATGGACAAGGTGGCAGGGCAATCACTTCAAACATAGTCAGCAGACTATTAGACAGACTACCACTGCGCCCACAGGTAGCCGACGGGAGCTTCAGCCAAGTTATCAATCAAATCATAGACCAACTCAAAAAATCAAAACAGATCTAATCAAAACAAATGCAACGGAGTGTTGATGGGTTAACAGCTGAAAAACTCTATTTGACCACAGAAGACAAACCTACCAATAAAAGGCGACTATGTTACCTGATCCATTTTTTATGAACCAATCTGCGTCGGAGACACTATCATCCGCCCATATATATGACATCCAAAATCCCACCAGCGCAGGCTACAAGAAACTATCTACCAACAGCTGTATATCCATTGCACACAATCTTCTATGCAACGCGGTTAAGAAGAATGCTGGTTTAGCACTTAGGCTAGAAAGGCACCCAACGCTTTTAACCCGAAGCCACCAATTTTTAATAGAATGTCCTCGAATTACTCACTAAACGCAACAATCATCAACGCATCACCTCATCAAGGCACAACGCTACAGATATCATCTAAAGTAGCCCAACTCTTAGCTGGCAAGGGGTTCAGGGTGAGCGTCCTCGATTTATATAGACTCAATATAGGCGAATGCCTAGGCTGCTTCTCAGTGGCTCCAGAGAAGTGCACTTATCCATGTGTGGTCTCAGATGATATGGATAGAGTGTACAGGGCGCTAATAGACTCCCACGCAGCTGTATTCATCACACCCACATACTGGGTGAATGTGCCTGGGAAACTCAAAAACCTCGTGGATAGGTTGACATCACTCGAAAACAACGGCTTCCTCCTCGAGGGTCTTATCGCGGCGGTGATAGCCATAAACCAAGTGAACGGGGGCTGGGAAGCCGCTTCCTGGCTGGCAGGGGTACTCAACATGATGGGGGCGCTCATTCCCCCTTACGGCATCCAAGTATTCTACCCAAAAAGCCTACAAAACCGCTTAGAGAAGTGTCTTGGTGAGTCAACCAAAGAGTATTGGGGTGATAGGGACCTGACCACCCTCGCTGACAACATCGCCCACCTCTGCGGTCTTAAGATACGAGAACACAACTTCGGATTTAGGAGAACAGTTGACCAGACACCGTAGCAAGCTTGAAGCATACCGAATATACTATTGTTGGTCGGTACTACGAAATAGCTGAAGCCGTGGACCAAACCTTTTTGAAGGTGTCGCGTAGAGAGGAGGCGAATGCGTGGTCTTTTACGTACACAGCGACCACGGGCACACTCTGAGTGGAGCTGGGATCCGGTAAACCTATTACCACGTCATCCGTGTCGGTGACCATCGTGTCCAGCAGTACGCCCGCTGTGAGCCTAACTTGGGCTCCAAGTGTATCTATTAGCTCCAAGTCTTCCCGCTCAAGCTTGACACCCAGAGGCATCAGCGCCATGATCACCCTTTGTCGGCCCGTGCCAACAGCCCCCTTCACTGCCCCCCTAAAATACGCCCTCGCCTCTAATGCCTTATTTAGTGTGAGCATCACCTGGTTTGATTGGGGCAAAACCTGGTAGAGCAACGCCACGACCTGCTCAAAACCCCTGAGAATCACGGGCTCCCTAGGAGTGTGTTCACCTGATGACTTAAGGGAGTCTACGAGGGCCATCTGGGCTCGGAGTCTCTTCGAATCTTCTTCCTCGAAGGCGGCTCTTAGAGAAGCCCTCCTAGCTGGGAGGGCCACCTCTGGGTTAATCGCGTGCAACTCGGCCCCAGAGCTCCTCACGAACCCCTTGGATTCAAGCGACCTGACCACATCATATACCCGTGGCTTAGGTATCTTAGCTGCACTACTCACTTCACTCAAACTCATAGGCCTCTTAAGGAGGGCGATATACACCCTTGCCTCATACTGGTTTAACCCAAAGAACCTCCTCAGGAGCTCAACCTCATCCAGAGGGGCCTCAACCAAACAACCCACCACTAAAGCATCACGTACACCGTGTCATCCCGAACAGACACTGGGTGTGAGTTCAACCCATTCTCAGTGGGTGAACCGGGGAGGGGTTTACCGCTAGTCACGTCGAAGACAGCCTGATGATACGAGCAGTAGAGGTATCTATCACTCATCTGCCCGAATTCAAGCGGGCCCAGCTCATGGGGGCAAAGCCCATCAAAACAGTAAATCGTCCCCCCATATTCAACCAGAACGTAGCGCCTACCCTTATAGCGGAAGGGCTTAATCACGCCGGGCTTTATATCCGACCTTCTAGCAACGGCCACATACCCGTCCATTTACCATAAGGTACACCCAGCCCAACAAAAGCGTTGCGCGTAGAAGACGAAACCCTCCGGGTGGTCGTTCACCGAATTTGGATCTCCGCGCCTAAAAACCCCCTATCCATCATAGTCGAGGGTAAGGCCCATGCGAGAGTAAACCCGTTGACTGATGACCACCTTCAAATTCAGGGTTTCAAAAGCACATGGATAAATTGTGGGGGAAAGGTTCTAGGTTAGGTCGAGTTGAACGAATTCGTCTGGGTTAACAAGCAAGCCAAGTTGAAGCATTTCGTACACCATCTGCGCCACCTGCCCAGCGATCTCCCCGCTTGGGGCGCCTAGACGCTCCGCCAACACGTCGACAACTTCACCCACACTCTTGGACCCATCGCAGAGCTCCCAAACCGCTTTCACATCATCGGAAACCTTGTACGCTTCTCCGCGCGTGTTAACAAGGAGGTTTGAGCCGTCGGGTACACTCCTTGAGGAGCCTGCCCGCAGGGGTTTAAGCTCTAAGGGCACACTCAACCCCTGGGGTTGGTCGAAGCCCAACTGTTTTTTGGCCTCATCCGACATCCTGTCAGGGGTCCAAGGCGGGTCCCACACTATATCAACCTGAGCGCTCTCAACACCGGGTACCTGTAAGAGCTGGTTTTCAACCTCCTCTTTGAGGAAGGCGTGGGCTGGGCAGCCCTGAGCTGTGAGCGTCATCTTAACGGAGACGCTTCCACCCTCTATCTTAAGGTCATATATTAAGCCAAGGTCAACTATGTTAACCGGGATCTCGGGGTCATAGCAGTTTCTGAGAGCTTCCAAAACCCTTTCTCTTTCAACCATACTAGATATATCCAGCGGACATCTATATTCGTTTTGGTGAGCCACAACTCCGGGGAAGACTAATCGGTGGGTTAGGCATATCTTAGATATGCGCATTCTTAACATCGGTGTAGCAGCAAGCAGTGAAAGCTCGAATAAGGGGGTCGCCCGTGAGTTCGCCTCTAATCTAAACAGCCAAGCCAGGCTCTTCCTAGGTGGGTACTGGGGCCTCATGAGGGACATAGCGGACGCGGCCTCTGAGAGGGGTACAACCGTTGTGTTCCTCCTACCACTCAACCCCAAGGAGTCACCGCCACGTAGACCTGAGTTTATAGCGGTTGACACAGGCATGGAGTATAGGGCGAGGAGTGTGCTCATCTGCAGAAGTAGCGATGTGCTCGTGGCGCTTGGAGGAGAAGCTGGAACAATAATCGAGGTTTATATGGCGTACGCTATGGGTAAACCCGTGGTCATCCTCAACGGCACAGGCCACACCTCCGATAGACTCACACTAATGGGTGACCAACTCGACAATAGGGGCACATCGAAGCTACACTTTACCGAAAGCCCAAGCGAAGCAGCGAAACTCGCACTCACACTGGCAGGGGAACCCTCAGCGGGTAACCCAAACTACACCCACGGCTAAAGCCAGCCTAAATGGTGTAAGCCATAGGGTGTTAGCTCGGTTGAGTAAGCTTTAAAGCCCGAATTAGCGATACTTAATAATGCGTAAATGTAGCCTGTGCGGCGCCAAGAACCCCGACTCGGCTATTTCATGCACCCATTGTGGTGCACCACTATACATTCAGCAGCAGGATCAGGGCTACACTACTCCAAACCAGAGTGTCACCCCCACTGAAGCTCAGAGCCCCGCTCAGGGTCCAACTCAGGGTGCGGCTGAGGTTGTGACCCAGGGGGCCAACACCCCCGTGGCCGTTGTGGACTTCAAACGTGGGCTGCCAATTATGGGTATACTCAGCACACTGGTCTTCATAGTCATCGTGGCGGTGAGCTCACTGTCCAGTGGTGGGCTGAGTTACCCACTGCTCGCATTCGTGTTTATACTCGTAGCCGCAACGCTGATAAACATAGTGGGGAGGAACAGGTCTGGTCTCGCAAGAATCAGATACGAGTTCTACCCCGACTCTATGAAGGTTGAGTACGGTAGGGGCTCGACCTCGGTACCCTACACCGAGTTTGAAGATGTTACGCTGAGGGGGAATAGAATAATAGTTGACCTTAAGCCGGGCGCGCAGGTCAGGAGGGTGATTGTGCCCCAAAACCCACCCGTGAGTGGGGGGTCTTCCACCCTCTACGAGTGGCTTAGCTCCAAGATCAAGGTTGAGGGGGAGAACTCTGAGGGGGATTCGGCTGACCAAGCTGAGCCTTCGGAGCCTGTGAACCCAGGCGCGCCACCTGCTCCCTGAGTTTTACAAGCCTCTGCTTGGCTAGACCGATCTTTTCACCCAGTTTCTCCAAATTGGCCCTCTGCGCTTCGAGCGCTTCCCTGAAGCGTTTGAGCTCGTTTACCCGCTCTGTTAACTCCGCGTCCTGCTGTTGTAGCCTCTGGGTGAGGAATTCAGCCATCGGTGCCTGGACCTCCACCACCCTGCGGTATGCTTCTTCAACGCGTTGGGTTAGAGAGGAGAACCTGTTTTCCTCCTTCAACAATTCTTGTAAACCCGATTCGAGCAGGGAGGAGAGGTCGGGTATGAGGCCGGCCGCCACACTCTGGGAGAGTGACCCCTTCTCTATGGCTGTGAAGAGGTCGTCGAGCAGCTCTGGCCTCAACCGCCTCATTATCTCATCCACGCGGTTGGAGATATCAGCACTCTGGGCTTGCGCCGCGGCTGGAAGGTCAGAGTCCACCTTAAGCGACCTCACCATCACGTCGAGAACGTCGGGTTTACCCGTGACAGGCGTAAGAATCTTTCTAATGGACACAACACAAATTAGCACATCCAGGTAATGAACTTTACCCGAGACGGGGTGTGAGCTACCCCGCCTTAAAAGGCGGAGCTTCCTGTATCATCGCTCCACCTTGCCTTCCCCTCCCCACCAACCCGAGGGATGGTGGGGGAGGTATTGGGCGAAGCTCCACAGGCACAGCGGGTGGCTCCCACCCTGCACGCTTCAGGAGAACCAGACAAGCGTTGAGACCCCGGTCCAAGGTGAACCCATAGTGGGGGCAGCGGAAAACCCTGTCCTTCAGGGTTAAACTCTGATTGATTCCACCACACAGAAAGCACTCGCGTGACGAGTTGTACGCGGGAACAGCGAGCACGGTTTTCCCACGCTTTTGGAACTGCCACTCCAGTATCCCCCTTAGCTCAGAGAACGCGGAGTCGTGAAGCCGAAACCTCCTCATCTTGGTTTCCCCTTTTCCTATCAAACCCTCGACGTTCAAGTCCTCTAGAACTAGCAGGTCGTACTCCGCTGCGAGAAGAGCGCCGAGCTTAAAGAACAAATCACGCCTAAAATCCTTTACGTACTCATACTCCTTAGCAAGCCTCCGCTTCACCTTAAGCCAGTTTTTGGAACGTTTCTTCTTTTTAGAGAGGCTCCTCTGGAGCAACCGGATTCTATCAAGCGAACGCTCAAGCGGCCTCGGATTCTCAAGAAAGCGCCCATCCGACAAAGTGACAAGCCTCGTGATGCCCACGTCGACACTCACCGCCTTCCCGGCCTCCTGTGTTGGCTGCTCGGGTAGCTCACTCACTGGCTCATCCACGAGGAACACCACAAAGATTCGACCGGAGGCGTTGAGCTTAACGCAAACCTGGGACACACGATTCAAAGGAAACTCCCTGTGTATCACCAAGGTAAAGAAACCTATCTTACTCAGATATAGACGAGCCCTCTTCTTTTTGTTTCCACCTTGTCCCACTTCCCTAATATTGGAAAGCCTCCAGCCACTCTGGGGGTAAACCAAGGAAAGGTACCTGTGGGGCTTCTTTTTCCTCGGCTTGTTCGCCAACCCCTCGAAGAACCTCTGCCTAGCCTGGTAGAGCCTCTCCGCGACCTGCTGGGCAACCTGAGAGTGCAGCGATTGGAACTCTGGATTCTGTTTTCGGAGGTCTAAGGCGAGCTGCCGAAGCTCGTTTCTGTTCATGGTGTGCTTGTTTTTCTCGTACTCTTCTTTTTCAGCGTGTAAGAGGGTGTTGTAGAGTTTGCAGGCGGCTTCGAGCTGGGCCTCTAACGCCCTCGCCGTGGTCTTCGAAGCGTACGCTCGGAATCGGTAAGCTCTCACACGCACACCAACTATTCTTTCACATACGTATTTATACCCACGTGATCCCCGCCTTAAAAGGCGAGGTTTTGGAAAGTTTATAACCCTCGTACAAACGGGTGTACTACCGCTAGCTCATTTAGAGCCGCCGAACAAGATTAGGAAGTAAATCTTGCTTAGGAGCTTTAGGAAACGCCTATTCTTAGTTGAAAAGTAAAGTCTTGTTGCCCTAATAGCCACACCGTTAGTGAGCTCACGTAGAACACCAGCATCATCCTCCCTTAACCCAATAAGCCTCTTCCCGTTCACGAATGACACCCTGAGGGCCACTAGGTCAGCCAACATTGTGATGAAGGCCTTCATCGGTGGAACCTTCGAATCGCCGGGGGCACGCCTATCTCTCCACAACACGTCCACAACCTTCACACGTACACCCATCCTCTTTACCTGAACTATGAGCTCGGCGTCGAAAAAGAACCCGTCAGTCCTAACCTGGCCGATAAGCCTATTCGCGACATCTGTCCTAATCGCTTTAAACCCCACTTGGTGGTCGCTCACACCAGTCCTAAACAAGACCCGAACAAGGGCGTTGAACCCTGAGCTCAGAATCCTCCTTTTGAGACCGTATGACCCACCCTCAAGGTAAACCCTCCTAGCTACAACTAGGCCATATCCACGCTCGACGAATCTAACCATCTCAGCTATCTTCCCAGCCTCGACAGGTAGGTCTGCGTCTAGGAAAACCACAATCTCCCCTCTCGCGAGCCTTAGACCATTCCTAAGCGACCCACCCTTCCCCATACGGGTGGAGAACTCCGCCACACGGATTCTATCATCACACCTCTCAGCGTATCTAAGCGCCTCTTCAACCGTCCCATCACAGCTGTGATCATCCAAAACTATGATCTCATAGCTTAAGACACCAGTCGCCTCAAGCTCACGGCTTACGGTTTCAAGAGTCCAGCGGATTAAACCAGCCTCCTTGTAGGTGGGGATAAGCACCGAAACCCTCGGAGAATAACCATCGTTACGCATTGGCTTCACTAACCGTTATCCAGATCGGCCAAGGCTTAGAGGGCAAGCAGATGTGTGAATAGGTTTTATAGGTGTTTAGCCGCATCATAGGGTTACCCCCGCTTAACCTAAAAATCGATTAGACCTTTAAATATCTTGTTCTATACATCATCCATAATATTGTTGCACCCTGATGTTGTAGAACAGCAAAGATGCGCTTCAAAGTTTAGGTATGCATTTATACTTGTCCAAGCTTTATGGTACAGTTTGAGCGCCAAGTCAATATCCGCTTTAAGCCAGATAGTCGACGTGATAACGCTTGTACTGGTTGTGGTAATGCTTGCCGGAATAGTTTTGGGTGTCTATAAGACCATCATCGACATTAAACAAATATACTATGCCTCCTCGTTTGATGTGGGCGCGAAGAACTTTGTTGTGGACACACTCACAATCTTCGTAATACTCGAGCTCATGCTGGGCTTCATGCAGTACCACGGGCAAAGGAGAATATCCCCACTGTACATTCTCGACGCCGGCCTATTCTTTGTTACTAGAGAACTCATGATTGAACTCTACGCGGGAAACATCTCCCCACTCACACTCATCTCATTCGGCGTTGTGATAGCAGCTGTCGGGTACACACGCGTGCTTTTAACCCAAAGGGTAGAGAAGCAAAAACAGGACTAAGATTATCCACCTAGCCAGATTTTAATGAGAACCACTTAGTCCCACCATGATATTTGGGGGTACATATAGAATGCATAGATGAGCCACCCGACAAAACATCAAGGGTGTCTCCCCACAGGAATGGGGATGATTAACAAGAGCACGTGTGTGATATGTACTCGCAAATAGTTTGAGTGCGGACAGAATGAGATGTGCCCTAGAGGTCCACAAAACGGTCGAGTAGGGGGAGTATAGTGGGTGTGACGGTGCACTGATGCTTGGTAAAGCACCAACTATTGTTTCTGCTCTATCAGTTCCAACCATATCCCATTCGGGTCTTTAATGAAGGCTATACGGCTTGAGCCAAGCGTGTAGGGCTCCCTCGCAACCTCAACACCCTGTTCCCTCATCCTTCTCACGGTTTGATCCAGATCCTCCACCCCAAAGGCTATATGATCAAGTTGATCCCCCTCTGAGTAATCAGTTTTATCACGCCACCAAGTGAGCTCTATTCTGTGGTCAGTGTTAGGCGCCCCGAGAAAGGCTATCTCTGCGTTGTTTTGCTTAATCTCCCTCCTACCTAGAAGTGTTAAGCCGAGCTTCTCAGTGTAGAAACGTATACTTTCATCCATGTTTTTCACGGTTATGGAGGTGTGTAGCAGACGCAACTCAAAACTCACTAGGTACCAATAGTGGGGTGGACACACTCAAGTTTAACCATCACCAACGAAGTGTTTAAGATAACCATAGGTATCATTTACCTCCCTCACAATATATTCACGAACACTCTTATCACGTAGAACCTCAGCGTTCTCAGAGCTCACCGAGCCAATTTTCTCCAACGTGTTCTCCGGGTTACCCAAGTAGTGGTCAACCAGCCCCCAATGGCGAGTAAGCGCTCGCCTAGTTATGGGGGCCACAAGAGGGTTCTCAAAGTATAGCCTCCTCACATCATCAGGTAAGAGTTTAACCCCCTCCTGAACCCACATCCTAATAGCTTCCGGGGTTATGGATCTAAAACCCGCCTCAACAAGCCTCTCAGCATAGCCATCCCTATTGATGAGCGCCTCCAAGAAGGCTGTTACCTTTCTCACAGAATCCTGGTCCACCACGCCTTACCCAAATATCCATGATTTCACACAACTTATAAGCGTGTTCGGCTAGAATCCCAGCTACCTATCGTGTTTATTGGGCCGCGTATTAATCAAAACATTAGCTAAAACCCTACGCACTGTAGGGATAACTAGGAGTGAAGCTTAATTTTTTGTGTATAGTGGGTGAGGCATGTTTAAGCCAGAGGACCTCTTTAAAATAGTCTCCATTGAAGATTTCGATGTTAAGAATGGGCGCATAGCCGTCGTGTGCTACGAGAATCAGCCTGTTCCCAGAATACTCAACGGGTTGGGGGATGACTGGCTGGATTCATCTGAGAAGATAAATATAGGCGAACTTTTCGCGGAATCGGTTAGGTGGTCACCTGAAGGGGGGCTACTCGTGGAGGCTGATAGGGGTGGTGCTGAGAGGAGGTCTGTTTACCTCTACGAGAACGGCTCCCTTACACCTCTTCTTGCAGACGGATACGACAACGTTGACTACACGCCTTCACCCGACGGGAAGCTGGCTGCATTCGTATCAAATAGGGATAACGAGACCATGCACCTATACCTTCATGAAGCGCAAACCATAAGAAAGATTAGCCTGGGTAACCTCCCAGTTGAGGGTTTCGCTTGGTCGCCCGATTCAAGATTCATAGTGTTCTCCCAAGGCATATACGACAACGACCTCTGGGTGCATGACGTACACACTGGGCGAACCACTAAGCTACTAGCTCTACACTCAAGTGAGCAGCACGTATACGAGGAGGGGTGGGGTGCTGGGGGGCTCCTTTTGGCCTCAAATCACGAAGACCGCTACCAAGTGGGTGTCATAACATACGAACAGGTTAGAGGCGTGTGCGAGGGTGCGGGAACACTCAGTGACGCCGGGGGCGTACGCTGGCTCACACACGCCGACTGGGATGTTGTGGGAGCGACCTGGTACCATCAAGATCTAGTCTATGTAGAGAACGTCGACGGGGACCACACACTTAGAGTCGGCAAAAACAAGCTCCTAGAGGGAGGCGTCTTCGGTGGCTTAAAGGTTTCGGGAGACGCGATCTACTTCACAAGATCCACCCATGAGAGGGATTACGAATTATACGTGGTGGACGCCAACCTAGGTGTGAAAAGACTCACCGACTCTTTGGGGGACATTGAAGCCGTATTCACCAAACCAAGGCACATCGAATATGTGAGCGGCAACCTCAAGATCCACGCCCTACTATACGAGTCGAAAGGGGATAGGGCGGCTGTGTACATACACGGTGGACCAGACTATCAATCCGTGAACAGCTTCAACCCCATAATACAGCTTCTCGTCCAAAAAGGGTTCAGTGTGATCGCCCCCAACTATAGAGGCTCCACTGGGTATGGGAGGGTGTTCAACCACCTCAACGACGGCGACCTCGGCGGCGGAGACCTACAAGATGTAATCCAAGCGAAAAGGGTGTTGGGACGCGAACGTGTGGCCGTGTTGGGTGCAAGCTACGGTGGCTACCTCACCATGATGTGTGTCACCGAGTTCCCCGATGAGTGGTGCTCAGCGGTGGCAACGGTTCCATTCGTCAACTGGTTCACGGAGAAACAGCACGAGCGGGAGGTGTTAAAGCAGTACGACGAACTCAAAATGGGTTCAGACGAACAGCTACTAAAGGATAGGTCACCCATTTACAAAGTAGATAAAATAAGGGCTCCACTTCTTTTGCTAGCCGGCGAAAACGATCCGCGCTGCCCAGCTGAGGAGACTATTCAAGTAGTGGAGAAACTCAGGGGGCTTAGTGTTAAGGCGGAGTACAAAGTGTATAGCGGGGAAGGCCACGGCTTCGCGAAAAAAGAGAACTGGGTTGATAGCATAAAGAGGACAGTGGACTTCCTAGATGCGAACTGCACCTAATACCCTCATTTATTGAAGTAGCGACCTCGCGAAGAATCGGAGCGTCTGATCCCAGGCCTGCTTTGCGGCTGCTTCACGGTAGTTCACTGGGTTAGTATCGTTGAAGAAGGCGTGCGGTGCCCCAGGATAGATACGCATCTCAAAGTCCTTCTCATATTTAACCATGGCTCCAACGAGCTCGCTGAGACCAGCGTTAATCCTCCGATCAAGGCCACCGTAGATGCCAAGCACCGGTCCCTTAATGTTGGCGACACGGTCTATGGGTGAGGGGTTCTCACCATAGAAGATCACGCACGCATTGGTCTGACCTGTGCACGCAAGCTTCACAGACATACCCCCACCGAAGCAGAAACCCACACTCCCAATCCTATCACCCTTAACAAAACTCTTTGTCCTGAGATACTCGACGGCTGCGACGAGCTCATCTATGAGCTTATCTGTTGGGAGATTAAAGATTACACCCATCAAGCCCTGCACAACCCTCCTCCTGTCCTCTGGAAGCTTCTCAAGCTCCCGCCTCGCGTAGTCCATGTCCCTCTGCTTCTCTGGTGGTATACTCAGAAAGAACTGCATGGTCGCCCTAATGTTCTCTTCCGACAACATCTCCTTTGGCACATGGCCGCTTGAGAATAGGTGGGGTGCGAGGGCGACATATCCTTGCTTCGCGAATCTATCAGCCACATCCCTAATATGATTGTTCAGACCCCAGATCTCGTGGATAACTATTACAGCTGGCCTAGCCTCGCTAACATCCGGCCTAGACATATAGGCCTGAATCGGTCCAGCTCTCCCGGTATAGCTCAGAGACTCGGTCTTAATCGTGTAACTCAAACACCATCCACCGAAGAAGTGTTTAGAACCCTAAATATTAGGGTTTTTACTTTTCCCGTCCCACTTCTAGAGTAGGGTCGACGCAAACTCTTAAAAGACGCAGCCCCTATGCTCAAGCGTTTTAGCCGAGATGATAACAGAAACCCCTAATAGCTATCTTGAAACCTTCAACCCAGGCGTGTACCTATCCCTAGCATTTCTCTTTGGTATAGCCGCACAGTTCAGAGCTATGGGTGGATACTCGTTTCTGCGAAGACTGCTTTCATCTATGGGTTCAAAAATCGGCGTCGTATACGCCGTGGCCTTAATCACCACGGTGTTTTCCCCGTTCATACTCAACGACGTGTTAATACTCATCCTCACACCTGTACTCGTAAAAATATCTAGGGATAGCGCGATAGGTATAGCCCCGCTCGTTGTGGCCGAGGTGACCTACACGAACATATCAAGCGCACTCACACCCCTCGGTAACCCTCAGAATATCCTCCTTTGGGAGTACTCTGGTCTCTCAGCGACCAGATTCGTGGAGCTCACCTGGAAACCCCTGATTGTGTCCCTCGCACTCACAAGCATAGCGGTCTACCCCGCTTCAAGACGTATTGGAAAAACGCCCATCCATGTGGATAACGAATTCAATTCGAGGCCAGCAATCTATCTCTTTATGGTTGCAGCACTCGTTTTCGCACTAAACCTGCTGAAGACGCCAAGCGTATTGTCCCTCGCAATCTCCTTCTTTCTAGGCTTCGCATTCACCGCCAAATCGCTTGGTTCACTCAGGCGTGAATTCGACGTGAAAAGCCTGCTTACACTATACCTTCTCATAACCAGTGTGAGCGTTGCCTCAATATTCCTAGAGGGATATCTGAGGCCGTACGTAGATTCCGCCGCGACGGGTCAGCAACCTTACTCTGCGGTCTTCATGCTCATCGTGTCAAACATAATAAGCAATGTGCCCGCAACGCAGCTTGTGCTCACGGTGGGAAGCGTCCCCCCCACAGTGGCTCCAAAGCTGGCGGTTGAGGCAGGGCTCGCCGGTAACATTGACCCGATAGGGTCACTCGCAAACCTTCTCGCCCTCAACATCATGAGGCAGGGAGGACTGCAACTAAGAAAGACCATCATGCTGCAACTGCTGATAGGCATAGTGTCCTTCCTACCCGCCTTCATAGCTTGAGACAAACGTGTCAGTGTATGGGAGACACACTAGTAGTTAACTATCTTTGAACAGCCGATTTCAGCTTAGCGTACTTTTCACTCTTTATGAGCTCTTCGATCTTTTGCTTTGTAGCCGAGACACCAGCTCTCTGCCCAGTTAACACGTGCTCCATCCTACCATCATCGTATTCGAAGAACACTTGGGGGATAACGTAGTCCTCCGACCACTCACCGTACTTTTCCACAAGCCTATCGGCCACCTTCACCTCATCTGGGTTATCTATATCATAGAGCTCGAGTTTAGCCCCAAGCTCAGAGCTGGCCTTCTTCATGGCATCCAGCGTCAGAGGATTACAGTGGGGGCACCACTTAGCGTACACAACCTTAATGGAGACAACGCGACTCATACATAATCAAAACGCTAGGGGAAAAATAAACCTCATCTATGAGCCCGGGAACACATCCTCTAGGCTTCACCTCGAAGCGACCTGTACCCCCTATTATAGTATATGAGGGGGTTAACATCGGGAGAACCTTCACCTCCCCCCACCACACTCCCCAGCACCAATGCGTGGTCAACCACTTCATACACATCGTGCAGGGCGGCTTCAACATAGCCGCAAACCCCATCGAGCACAGGGGACCCAGTGGTCCCCCTAGTAAAACTCACACCCCTAAACCTTTCATCGGAGTCTAGGTTGGGGTCGGCGAACCTCTCCGCTATCCACTTCTGCCCCTCTGACAGTATGTTCACCGCAAACACACCGCTTTCCCTAATACGCGTGTAGGTTCTACCACTGAGGGAGAGGGAGACTAAGATGAGTGGTGGGTTAAGTGATACACTCAGGAACGCCTGCGCTGTGGAGCCATGAACCCAGCCATCCCCAGCCGTGGTGACAACCACAACACCGGATGCGAATCGCCGCATAATCGAGCGGTAAACATCCTGCCCTATGACACTAAACGTACCAGATGAACTCATAACACCCGCTTAATTCAGCCCCCAAATAAAATATAAACCCAGCAGGGGAAGAAACTATAGCCCTAGATTATAGTTATGGTAAGTCAGTGAATATTAGCCAAAAAACAAGTTTTATTGGAGAATTTACCGAGGCGCTTTGTTTGTATATATTCCAAGATTTTGGGTAGGTGGTGACTCTAAAACCATCCTTTCTTCTTTATTGCCCCCTTAACCTTCTGAAGGGTTTCTGGGGGTATTTCGGTCATGTTGTGTGCTTCTTTGGCGTGCTGAGCGATTTTCTGCATGAGTTCGTCTTGACTCTTGGCCTCCGCGGAGAAGCCACACTGCATACCTATATCTTTACACGCAAACTCATATTTAGCCATGCTACACCACTCTATTAGACTCATAGATGCGTATAAACCTTTTCCAACACTGATATAGGGGGTCAGACCACTACCAATAGTTACTTCAACCAAGGACCGCTTCTTTTTTAAAAAACTATGTATCAGCATCATACTTCAATGTATGAGGTTTCGATAACAAGGATCCAAGCATGTTTAATTGTATTCGCTACGTGGAGTAGCGTTAGGGAGCTTTAGCACGGAACATTAAGAAACTTTACACCAAATGAGACCTCAAAAAATTCTGTGGGCAACACATCTACAGTGATGAGGGAGCCCAGTAACCAAGCTTAAGCTTCCGTCATCCTAACACCATCGATTCTCATAGAGGTCTTCAAACACTGTCTTGCGTGTTTGCTCAAAAGTCTAATGCACTATAGCTCTAAGAGTGAATTCTAGTCTACGGTTTAAGTGGCAACTAGTTTGCAACCCCAATTCCACGCATCAACCCTATTTATATGGGTTTGATATATTAGAAGCGTGGACAGTCCAACTCACCTCTATACTCACAGTGCTAATTGCACAGTTGGGATAAATAACAGGAGAAATTCTCGTAGCGAATTTAACTACTACGGGGAACCGAGCATGACCCATAAACCCGAACCATTCGGCTTGAAACAGGAATACTCCACATTGGTTGGACCTAAACCCGCCGTATGTTAGACATCTGTGGGGCGACCTCTACGCGTAGGGTGGGCGCCATAGTCAACGTGGGGAGAAGCTCACACCCCTACTACCTCTCACTTATCCTTGAGGGCGTATGGGGCTTCCCATCCGTCGAATTCGAAGACTGGGTCCTACTTGAAAACGATACACCCATACTCCTATTCCTCGAGCACCGGGGAACACGTGGAGTATGGGCTGCGGCGCAAATCGCCGAAAAATTTCCAAACACGTTCCCCGTGAGTTACTGGTTCAAACACCCCTACTCCCGTCCATTCCAATTCAGGTTGAGGTACATCTTACCAGAGCGAGTGGACCACGAATCCCTGGACACAGTCAGACCCATCACCCTACCAGAACTCCGCGAGAGAGGATTCAGCCAACACAATCGGTGGGAGATAGCTGTTTTCGCTGATAGATACCCAAACCGATACGAGGTTTTTGAAGCCATAAAAACCGCTTTATTCAAAAGAAATTCTCCAGGTAAACCCACTCCTACAAGCTAACATTCCCCATACTTCGGGGATCTGTGGGTACACTCCCTGTGTGATAAAGTGGCTAACAAACCTCGCCCTTCACGGTAGACCCAAATTTGTATTTGACGCTGATTGGACCCCGCGCACGAATTTTGGGTCTACCATTCAGGGCGGGGAGGAGGTCAGTGGGCTGAATGTTCGCCTATCAGTGGGGCGTATACAAAACTTTTATACTGGCTTGATGTTGAAGCATCGTGCAGCATCTTACAAGAAGGCGGTATAAATTCATAGCCGACCCAGGTGATGTTAGACTTGGGGAGAAACTTGGGTTAGATGGCTGTAAGGCCGATGTGGTCATAGTGGGCGCCCCATGGGATGGTGCCGTGGGTACGAGGCCGGGTAGCAGGCTTGCGCCTTCAAAGATTAGGCAGAGTCTCTTCACGGCTCCATATCAGGGGGGATTCACAATCAGCGACTGGGGTGATGTGAACACCGTTGTGGGCGACCACGAGGAGACATGGAGGCGGATATCCTCGGCGTGTTTAGAGGCGCTTTCATCCTCATCTGAGCTTCTCTTGATTGGTGGGGACAGCACGGTTTCGTACTGCGCGTTCAAAGCGCTGAGAAGCCACACGCAGGGGAAGATGGCGTACGTTTCGCTTGACGCTCATCCAGATGTTAGATCTATAAGCGAAGGTCTCACAAGCGGTCAGGTCATACGCTGGGTGAGAGAAGTGGACAAAGAAGCCAACGTGTGTGTTGTGGGTATAAGGAGACACTCGAACGCACCCTACCTATTCAGCGAGGCCGAGTCACTTGGTGTAAAGCTATATGGGGTTGAGGAGGCGTTGGATTCAAGGTTCTTAGATAGCCTTGAAGCCATGGTGGGTAACGCCACGCTCCATCTGAGCGTAAACATGGACGCTGTTGACCCGGCTTATGCACCCGGTGTTAATAGCCCTTCACCTGGGGGGTTCACATCTAGGGAAATCATAGGGCTCGTGGAGAAGATTGCTAAGCGCTTCAAGCCCAGAGTGGTCGACCTCGTCGAGTACACACCCGCGTATGATTTAGGAGACATCACCGCAATGCTTGGCGCCACCATACTTACAAAATCAATATGGATGCAAGAAGTATGAGGCAAAATTAATATGGTTACCAACCCTACTATGTTGTGATGAACAGTGCGTAGGACTTCACTTGTTGCTGGTTTAATAATACTGGTATTAGTCATCGTAGTTGGATACGCGGCCTACCCCTACATTGTGTCCACAAAAATCGACCAGCTACGTGGTGGAGCCACAGTTTACGTCTACGGGCAGGTGACGCAGAGCCGCTTCGCGTTGGGCAACATCACCGTGTTCCAGGTGAGTGATAGCACGGGCTCGGTCTACGTGGCGTGGAGCGGCAACCTCCCATCGGCGGGCACTCAGGTTCTCGTCCACGGCCAAGTGGAGTCATTTCTTGGCGCCACCTATATACAGGCAGACAGCGTGACGGTTTGGTACTTCTAATCAGCTCAGAGGTTTTACACAGCAGGGAAAGCATCCCAGAAGTAGGGATGGCTGCCGCCGAACAGAAACCTATTTCCCCTATCCTTTACTCCCGAGTATCCATAGAGGGATTCGTATAGTATATATACTCTGATGATAAGATTTGTAGGGAAGATGTCTCTCAGGGTTTTTATGTCCGATTCGGAGCTAGTCTACGCGGCGCCCACAGAGGGGGAGCCACCACATCTGGGAGAGCTATTCGTATTGAAGGGGTCCGATAGGAGTGTTCTGCTCAAGGTGGTGGGTCACGGCTATGTGTCCACGATTAGAAACGAGTTACTCGCAATGATGAGCAGGGACTGGGATAACGCTGAGCCAGTGCAGCTCACCTACAGTGGTTCGCCCACTACGTTCGTCGCTAAACTCAAACCCCTAATCGAGAGAACCTCAAACACACTCAGACCCGTAAGGTCAGCTATTCCCCCCGGCACAGAGCTTCATAGGGCTGGGGGAGCAGACCTGGCATTCATACAGAGGAGCACCGGTCTTTTCCTGGGGCAGGTAAGGAGTGGGTACAGCGTGTTACCCGTGGAGCTCAGGCTCGACCCACTCAGGGTGGTCACGGAGCACGTGCTTGTGGCCGCAAGCACTGGTAGGGGTAAGAGCAACCTTTTGAAGGTTTTACTCTGGTCGCTTCTCGAATCACCCAAGCTTGGGATCTTCGTTGTCGATCCCCACAGGGAGTATTATTCGGCGCTCATAGACCACCCCCAAGCGCAGGAGAACCTTGTGTGTTTCAGCCCCAATCCCAAACCGGGGGAGGTTAAATTGGCTATTAATACAAGGCTGATAAGGCCATACCACCTGAACGGCGTCATCAGCCTCAGTGAGGCGCAGGAAAGGGAGGCGTATTTACTCTATAGGGAGTTTGGGGAGGACTGGGTTGAGCAACTCTTAGTGGGTGAGGAATCGGAGTCTTCTGCAAAGCGCTTTGGAGAAAACGATCTAGACCACGGTGCACGTGTGGCTAGGGCTACACTCTCCCGGAAGCTCATGAGGCTACTCTCGGTTAACGGCGAGTCAACCCGGGGCGTGTTCAGGTTGCCAGGCAGCGTCGATAGGGGTGACATTGACGGGTCAGACTTTCTTGACAGGGTGTTTGAGGAGGTGGAATCAAGGAAGGTCGTAGTGGTGGATACGAGCAATCTGAGTGAGGACGCGGAGCTACTTGTTGGTAACATGGTGGCCTACATGATCCTAGATAGACACATGCGCATGAAGCAGGAAAACAGGCCTCTGACGCCGGTGGGCTTCGTGCTTGAGGAGGCGCCCCGCGTGCTTGGTGTGGACGCACCCGAGAACGCGTACATGAAGCTAGCGCGTGAAGGGAGGAAATTCGGTATAGGACTAGTTGCGGTGACCCAGCTTATAAGCGTGATACCAGAGGAAATACTCGCCAACATGAACACGAAAATATATCTCGGAATGGCTAGTGGTAAGGAGCGTAGAGCAGCCATTGACAACGCCCTCCACGACTTATCCGAGGAAGAAGACGAGTTACTCCGACTCGACGTGGGGGAGGCAATCGTGACGAGCACATCACTCGGATTCCCCGTGCCCATTAGGATACCGTTTATAGATGAAATAAAGAGAAGAGCAGAGACCACGAGGCGTGTTAGGCCGGGTGAAAAACTAGTATAGCTGGGTGTCTTAATCTATGAGGAAAGTAAAGTTTGTACACGCATCAGACATACACGTGGGGGGATTCGCTGGCGGGGCTCTCCGTGTGAAAGAGGAGGAGACCTTGACCACGTTTGTGAATCGGTGCATCGATGAGAAAGCTGATTTCGTCGTCCTAGCGGGTGACACATTCGACAGCAACATCCCACCTATACGTGAGGCCATAATGTTCTCTAGGCAGATGAGGAGGCTGAAGGAGGCTGGGATAAGGGTCTACGCGGTTTACGGGAGTCATGATTACTCACCTACAAGGGACAGCCTCATCGAGCTACTTGAGGCAGACGGGGTCTTAACAGTCATAAACAGCGAGGTGCAAGACCCTTCAGGTGTGTGGTTAAACGGTGTACACGGACTGGTGGGGGCAAAGGAGGTCTACCGCTTCGGTGACCCAGTGCTTGTAGCCAAGCACAAGCCTTCAATCTTCGTGTTCCACACCGCGGTTTACGAGGCCAACATGACACCCAAAGAGCAAAGTGTGCCAATAGCGAGCCTCCCGCCTGGGTATACATACTACGCGGCTGGCCACCTGCACAGGAGAATCGAGCTAAGGAGTGTGGAGGGTTCGCCGGTAAACTATCCCGGACCATTATTCCTCGGCTGGAGTAAAGCCGACCTCGAGAACTACTTTAGAGGGTGGGACACAGGCTTCTACATAGTGGAGCTGGAGGGGGACGGTAACCCCCGATTCGAGTACGTGAGCCTTAGAGGCATTCAGGGTGGATTGGTCGAGGTTTCAGCTGAGGGTAGGTCTGCTGCCGATGTGTTAGGCGACGTGGAGGCGAAGACATCCGAGCTAATAGGAGGCCTACCCGCTGGCTCGGTTGTTCTCATCAAGATATCGGGTAGGCTTTCCACTGGGACAAGGGCCGAGGTGAGTGTGGGAATCGAGAAGCTCAGGAGGAAGCATGGTGAATACGAGTTTGAGATAAACGACAGACAACTCGCTGACCCAGATGAAGTCGAAGTTGAAATTGGTGAGCACTTTGAGGAGAGAGCTCTAGCTAAGCTTGCAGCCGAGTTCCCCGTTAAGGTGGAGTCAGCTTTCATCCAGCAACTCATCCAGACGCTTGGGGAGGAGCAGCCTGAAGGGATGACTAAGGCTGACTACGAGGAAGCGCTACGCTCAAAGTGCGCCCAGCTATTAAGACGCACGCTTGGAAACCAAGTCTTCGAATAGGGTGGCGACGCACACTGGGCTACATGGTTAAAAGAGTCAGGCTCGTGAACATAAGGAGCCACGCTGACACAACGGTTGAATTCTCAACCGGCGTCAACCTGATAGAGGGTGACGTGGGCTCTGGTAAGACAACCATCCTGCAGAGCATAGAGTCCGCGCTCTTCGGCTACGAGATAAAGAACATGCTCAGGGTGGGTGAGAGCTCTGGTGAGATTAGCGTTGAATTCGAGCCCCATTTAAAGGTGGGCTGGAGGATCACGCGTCAGGGTGTACGTGGAGGCTACATAATTCAGGATGGGTCTAGGTCAGAGCTCGCCGCGGGGGAGATAAGAAGCTTCTTCGTGAAAAAATTCGGGTTAGGTGACAACCCATCCCTCAGAAGTGAGCCAACCATATTCAGGCTGGCCGTGTACGTGCGCCAAGAGGAGCTAAAATCAATACTGAGGGGGGGTGCGGAGGTTGAGGAGCTTGTGAGGAGAGCCACGGGTGTGCGGGTTTACTCCATCGCCCGTGAAAACGCCAAGTCCATTCTCCGACCGTGGCTCGCCAACCAGGTGGAATTGGTCGACCAGAAAATAAGCCTACTAGAGGAGAGGGTATCCCAAGCCAGTGGGGTGGAAGAGGAGCTGAAAAGCATCGAAGCCGAGCTAAATCGGATAACAAACGAGCTCGAAGCCGCTGAGAAGACGTATCGGGGGGTTTCTGAGGAGTTTAACTCAACACAAGAGGAAGCTTCGAGGATTGAAAGCCAGATAGCGAGGATTGAGGGGGAGCTCTCTGAAACGGAGAGGAGCGCTAAGAAGATTGAGGCACAGCTTACACAGCTCGACGAGCAGATACTCGCTGATGAAAACAGAAAACTAGAACTAGAAGACCAAGGCCAAGTTTCCACGAGGCAGACGAGTGTAAACGCTAAGGAGCTGGATGCCAAGATGAATGAACTACTTACACAGATCACTAGGCTCACCGATAAGAAGACCAGGTTTGAGCGCGACCTTCAGGCTGTAGATGAGCACAGAGCGCGTATAAGGGAGCTACAGGAGAAAATTGGCTCCGAACTCGACTACGAAGCATTAAGCGGAGAACTCCGCCTAGTGGAGAGTAGGCAGAGGGAGCTATACGAGGAGCAAGCCAAGATAGACAAGACGCTCTCAGAGTATAGACAGATAGCTGAAACAGGTGTATGCCCCGTGTGCGGTAGCAGAATAGCTCCTGACGAGTACAGGCAGCACTTAGCCGAGCTCGAGGAGAAACTGGCGAGTCTACGGGGGGAGGTAAAAAGCCTAGAGAAAAGGAGGTCTGAGCTTTCCAGACTCATGGAGCAGGCCAAGGTACAGTCGGCTCTAAAGAAGGAGATAGAGAAACACGAGCACGAAATAAGCAGGATAACAGCGCGCCTCGAGTATGAGGAGTTCGACGAGGAGATTGATAGGGCTAAGAGGGAGTTGGAGGCGGCAAGAAAACTAAAGGACCTACTAGTGGTGGAGGAGAGGCTTGAAAGGGAGAGGTCGCAGTACCAAGAGCTAAGTGAGGAGCTTGAAAGACTCACGGGTAAAGCCCATTCTCTCAGATTAAGAAAACATGAGCTACAATCAGAGCTCGACGCTCTAAAACCTCTACTAGAGCAGAAACGGCTAGACGTGGAGGCGTTGGAGAGGCGGACAAGGGAGCTGACCGGCTTGAAATCCTCGCTTGAAAGCAGAAGGGAGAGCCTCACCAAGCTACTTGTTCAAAAACAGAGGGATCAGGCGGAGCTTGAGGGGTCGAAGTCCAAACGCGCAGCGCTCGTGAATATACAGAACTATGTTGTCAACGCTCTAATACCCGCACTCGAGCAAATCGAGGTGGAAAAGCTTAGGGCTGCTAGGAGGGAGCTTCTAGCTAGGACCAAAGAGTACTTTGCACTACTCATGCAGGATGATGATAGGGGTATAACTATTGATGAGGATTATTCGCCAACCCTGCAGAGGAGAATAAACGGTGAATGGGTGGATATTCCCTCACCAAGTGGAGGCGAAAGATCAGCTATGGCGCTTTCATTCAGGCTAGCGCTAAGCGAAGTAGCCAGATCCAAACAGGGCGTCCAAGCTGACTTTATAATGCTCGATGAGCCAACCGACGGATTCAGCGAGGATCAGCTCACCAAGTTCCAGACACTAATAGAGAGATTGGAAATCCCCCAGGTCATCCTAGTAACACACCACAGGGCTTTCGAGTCGCTCGGCTCAAATATAATAAGCGTGGAGTACACTCAGAACGGCTCGGTGGCTAGAAGGGTGGTGTGAGTGATAATTGATAAACCAATAGAGGAGCTACTCTTAGATGTGAACTCGGTGAACTTGGAGAGCTCTGAGAACGTGGATGACCAGCACACGGTGCGTGCAGGCAACATTAGCCTAGTGGACGACAAGGACTACATCTTCTCTGAGATAACGAGTGTAGCCGAACCACACCCACTCTCCTGTGTCGACGGCGGTAACGCGCCTATATTGAATTGGGGTACCCTCGTGATAGAGTTGAACAAGGTGGTCAACGTGGACTGCCCGGTTCAAGGTGAATCCAGTAGGCTTGGACCATTCAAATTTCTAAGCCTCACCTACACTGCAAATGAGAATGTTAACACCAAACTCTACCACACCGAGGCTGGGCTGGCCTTCTCCCCCAAACAGCTCGAACCCAAGGAGCTTAGGGGGCAGTCGCAAACATACGTTCTAGCGGGTAGAGCTAGGAGGGTTATGGAGCTCCTCTTCGCAGCCCACATCATATCTATTAGGAGGCCGAGGGTGCTCTTGCTTGACGGAAGCCTCGGTCACACATTTGACAGGGCTGAGATAAATGCGCTAGACACCCTCCTCGAAAGAGCCTTAAACTCGGGCGTCACCCTTACAGCACTCACTAAGGTCTCCTCCATACTTTACAGGGGGGAACCGATAACACACCATGTTAACAGACTCGCTAAAAAACAAGGGCTAAAGCACTTCTACACCATGGTGGGTACCGCTCATCGTGGTGGAAACCGCACTGTAACCCAGCTCTACGTTGTAAGGCTAAGCTCACTAGCCAAGAAACCCTACCTCTTAGAGGTCTATAACTCTGGAGACGCAGATGCTGTTGCCCGTCTCATGTATACCCTAGCATGCAACTCTAACAACATCGCGATTCCAGGCTACCCTCAGGGACTAGCCCTAGCCGACAGGTATGCTCGGGTGACCGCTGAGGAAGCCAACACGGTGAAGACGGTGCTCAGTAAACATCGTGAAGTACCCCTAATTAGCGAGGCACTCGCACATGATCTCCTTGATTACTGGTAGTCTAATGCTTAGCGCACAACCATAGCCCACCAACCAACGAGATAGTCAAAAAACGCGTGGGTCGCTGGGTGACTAAGCGGAGTGTCACCTCAGCTCGCAGTGTCGGGAGGGGATATAGCTTTGCGGGCCAATTCAGGTTGGGTTGAGGTCGTCGAGCTTCGACCCTGCTAGTTTAACGGCTAGAACCCTCGCCTTCCTGTGTGTGTTCGTCCTAAAGCTTCGGCTCCTGTGTGAGCGCAGCGACCCATTGCACCCGTTGGGGATATGTGTTAACTCGTGTATTACGACCCTTATCTTCTCGGCTGACGGTAAGCCATCGAAGAGCTCCGCGTTTACCTCCACAACATAGCACACGTTGGTTTTGAGAGCCTCCCTTATAGGTCTAGACAATCCAAATATCCTCGCATAAGACCTGAATCTCGCGTTAAAACTCCTTATAAATCTCACCCTGTTTAGGTCCACATGCTGAACAACACCTTCGTCCACAATCAACTTGGCCAAGGCCTCAACATCGGGGGCATCTAAGCTGTTCGTCATCAAAGTATTAATGAGAGTCAGGCTATAAGCTTTCTTAGCAATAATCAAACTTCTAGTTACCTTTCTAGACCAACTTTTTTGTTTATCTACATTTATCACAATAATAATATATTAAAGGCAAGGTAAAAGGCAGGTTTGAGCAATCCTTTAATAAATAGATGTGAATGTTAAATGGATGATGACGCCCTTAACCGATGCGCCCAACAATCCTGATAATTTTTCACTCAGCCATGTAGCACTCTGTGAGGCTAGGTGTTACGAGCACGCCGATGATTTCTGCGCCTTTATTATTGTTGGGTGTTCATCGTGGGAAAGATTCATTTGTTATAAGAGGTATGTGGTTAGTGATTTTGTGGTGGGGTGGTGAGAGTAAATGTGTGCTGAATGTGATGGGCGGCACGTGTCAGTCGTCATACCAACACTCAACGAGGCGCTGACCATTTCAAGTGTGATACAGGATGTGAGGAACACGCTTCCGAAAGCCGAAATAATAGTTGTCGACGGTGGGTCAACCGACAATACATACGAAGAGGCCCTAAACGCTGGTGCAAAGGTGTATATCTGCGGGGAGAGGGGCTACGGTAGGGCGATCATCCACGGCGCCACCCACGCTACGAGGGATATCATTGTTATGGTGGATGGTGACAACACCTACGACCTCTCAACACTAAAACAACTCGTAGCGCAGGCCTCCGCTGGAAGCGTGGTCGTGGGGTGTAGATTCCATTCAAAACCCCAAGGCATGGACCTTATAGGCTTCTTTGGAAACTGGTTAATATCAAGGATACTCAACATCGCCTGGGGTATAAGAGTGGTTGACTCACAGAGCGGCCTGAAGGTTTTCCCCCGCGAACTCGTGTCCACGTTTAGACAGGGTGACATGACCTTTAGTAGCGAAGTGCTCCTACGAGCAAAACAGTTCGGTATACCTATATCTGAAGTAAGAATAGGTGATTATAGGCGTAGGGTTAAGGGCTCTAAGTCCAAGCTGCGAAAGTTGCCGGACGGCTTCTCCATACTAATCTTTATCCTTAAAGAACGACTCATAAAATCGAGAAGTGCTTGAAAGTGAGGGTCGCCTGCGTGGTGGAAGCATACCCCCCGCATGTGGGGGGCTCGGAGACAAGGATGAGTGAGCTACTCGGGAGGCTTCCGAAAAACTGGGAAATACATGTTATAACACCCAGATTCGACGAATACCCTCCCTTTGAGCTGAGCACGAATATTACTATCCACCGCGTGGGAAACTATGATTCAAAGCGATACTTCCTTAACACCGATAGACCTATCAGCGACTCAGTAAAGTTCGGCATACAGGCTTCAAGGGAGCTAAAGAAGCTTGGCAGGTTGGATATTAGCGTCTTCGGTGAGTGGAACCTTCTCCACTACGTTATATCGGAGAGAAGCGTTGACACCCCCAAGCTTGTGGACTGGTGTGAGGTTTTAGCTCGTAGACTCAAGGGGGTAAAAGGGTTGGGGGAAGCGCTCCTCGAAGCGTATTTGGCTAAGAGGGCAAGCCACCACACAGCCATAAACACCAAGGTAGCCGCCGACCTCAACCTTATCCACGGCGTGCCAAAACCCAAGGTGAGCGTTGTTCCAAACGGCGTACACCGAGAACTCCTCGCAAACTCTAAACCCGAGAAAGAGTACGGGAGAATACTTTTTGTTGGCAGGATCACACCCCACAAGCAGCCGGAGCTATTAATCCAGGCAGCCCAACACCTCCAAAGCTGTGCTTTCATATTCGTAGGCTGGGGTGACCCAGCCTACTTGGATAAGCTTAAAAGAATAGCGCCGCGCAACGTGTATTTCCTCGGCGAACTCAGCAGGGGGGAGCTAGCCAGGGAGTACCGGAGGGCCTGGGTGTTCGCCCTACCAAGCACAAGGGAGGGCTCATCGATCTCCGCGCTGGAAGCCATGTCCAACTATACACCTGTGGTCACAGTTAGAGCGCCGCTTAACTACTCGGTGTACGACGCTGTTCAGGACGGGTTTAACGGGATAGTTACACGAAACGATCCCGAATCGTTTGCTGAGGGCTTAAGGAAGACGCTTGTAAACGAAAAACTATACCAAGAGTTGTCCCACAATGCATATGAGACAGCAAAACACAGGTGCTGGGATGTCTTGGCGAAGAGGTTCACGGAGGTGCTGGAGAGTGTTGCTATACAGAAACATACTGAGGAGAATTAGAAGGTTCACACTCTTCACAGGCTTCGGGGCGGTTTCGTTTGGGGTGTCGGAGACAATAATAGCCGTGGGCTACGCTCTGCTTGGAAGACACTTGATACTTCCCGTCGAGGTGGTAGCCGCATTCACAAGCATAACCACAGGCTTCATCTTAAACGAGAAGATAACCATGAAGGGAGTAGGCGTACATGGTGGCGGCCTTAAGGGGTTGGGTGTAAGGCTTGCCAAATACCAACTAGTATACCTACTTGGTAACGCAATATCAATAACCACCCAGCTAGGCCTACTATACACGCTGGGCATAACCCCAGCGATAGGCAACATCATCGGCTCAGCGGTGGCTCTCCCAGTCAACTATACGGTGAGCTCTAAACTGGTATGGGGGGCGAAGGCCTTCAATGAATGAGCACACAGACAGGCGTGGCCACCCCCATTATGAACCCAACACCCTCAAAAACACGGCTGTAAGCTCTATTCTCCACCCGGCTACAGCTATGTTGGATAAATCTGAGCAAAACACACCCATTCTACGGGCGGAGGGTTCAAATCAAACCCAAAAAGAGGGTGAATCGCAGGGGATAAAACAACCCGTATACATCCAATGGAGCGACAGGAGAATACTATTCGTTTTAGTCCTGTTTGGAATCATCCTCAGGCTCCTGGTGTTTATTTCTTCCCCCCAGTTCATATCTGTGGGTGACGCAGCCGAGTACGTGGCCCTCGCGAAGGAGCTTGCGGCCAACAACTTCACGATACCCTCGCACAACACCCTCTACTATCCGGGTACACCCTGGATATACCCACCACTCGGGTTGGAACTACTAGCAGTCATAATCAAACTCACCGCGCCGAGCGGGTGGGAGCCGTTCTATACGCTCACGGCTCTAATGGTTGTGTTCGACTCCCTAACAGTGATACCAGTGTTCCTCCTAACGAAGAGGGTCTTCGATAGGGGTGCGGCTTTCGCTGCCGGGTTAATATTCGCATCCTATCCCCCAGACCTATACGCGTTGAGTTGGAGCGCCTATCCGCAGATAGTGGCCACATTCATAGTAGCATGGGTCTTAGTGCTTTGGGCTAGGGCTGAAACCGACCCGCATCCCCTGAGGATAAGCGTGTTTATGGGTCTCCTAGTGGGCGTGGTCACCCTAGTGCACGACCTCACAGCCTTCGTGCTTGTGGGTGTCCTCCTAACTTACGCGGTTATAGGCACCTTGGTGGGATTAATAGGCCGCAGAAGAGTCTCCAATACGGCTAGTGCCGCTTGGGTTTCACTCGCTGTGTGCTCCCCATTCATGGCCTACTGGTATGCTCCAAGACTGTGGTGGGTTGAGTATGCCGCTTCATCATCCTCCACACCTCAAACACTCATAAGCGGGGTCAACCAATTTCTACAAAGCTTCGCTATCCCCGTCGGCGTCTACTATGGGTACATGATAGTCTACGCATTACTACTCATCGTTTTCGCATACACCATGATAACCCACTTCAGACCTACAACACTACTAACACTCATCTGCTTTGCGGCGGTGCCTGTGGCAGTCATGGTATACAAGTCCACAGACATAACACTCATAGAGAGACTCCCCTACTACACGCTTCTACCCACAACCATCTTCGTAGCCAAGGGACTAACCTACACCTGTACAAGAGTTGAGAAGGCAGTCAAAAGCTTCAGACCGGACTCCAGACGAGTATGGGCCTACACCCTAGCCATACTCCTCGCGTTCACAGCGTTCACCGCGCTTTCAACGGTGAGCTACTCGGCCTCAGCGCACACCTACTACGCTCAGTGTGACTACTGCAGCAACAAGGTCGAGCCACTTACAGACCTATCCATCTACGAGTGGATAGAAGCCAACACCCCCCCTGGCTCTGTTTTCGCCGCGGCGGGGCACATCGGCTACTATATAGCAGCCTACGACGGGCGGCCAACCATAGTCTACCACCCAGTCGACTACCTCACTCAACCCTCCGAGAGATACGAGAGCCTTGCAGCCTACACGCTGGTCTTCACACCGGACTACAACATAGTGGAGACACTCACATACATTATCCAGTATAACGTGTCATACGTAGTGGTGTATAACACCTACAACATAACCGTCCCATACTTCTATAAACCAGTGTACACCGACAATTTAGTAACACTCTACCAAGTCAACCTTAAGCAGATGAACCAGATGTAGCAAAAACCTTTTTCTCCACTTCATCGATCCAATACCTGGCTATTTCCTCCCTAGTGGCAACCCAGACATCATCAAAACCCTTGACGTACTCGAGGAAACGCCTGAGGGCAACAATTCTCCCCGGCCTACCTATAACCCTGCAGTGAAGTCCCACACTCATCATCTTAGGTGAAGAGCGCGCCTCCAACCTTAGAACATCCAACGTGTCCCTCATGTATTCGTAGAACTGGGAGGCGGTGGCAAACCTGTTCATGGGGTACTGAAAGTGGAAGTCGTTAACATCAGGAGTATAAGGTAAAATCAGTATTCCACTCCCAAGATATCTGTAGGGTAGGTCATCGTTGTACGCATCCGAGTCATATAGGAAACCCAGCTCTTGGGCTATCCTGATCGTGCTCACACTTGGCTCCCTCGCGTAGAATCCAACTGGTTTCTTGCCAGATATGGATTCAATCAACTCAACAGACTTCTTCATAGACTGCTTTTCTTCTTCGTAGCTTAGGCGGTAGTGCTCCGTCCAGCTCAAGCCGTGGTCACATATCTCATGCCCACCCTCCACTATGGCTTTCGCGGCCAATTTGTTCAGCTCGAGTGCACGCGCCGTCGCGAAGAAAGTAGCCCTAAACCCATATTCCCTGAGCGTGTCAAGCACCCTCCACACACCCACCCGGCTACCATATTCATAGACACTCTCATTACCCACATCCTGCGTACGCACATCCACAGGCGGAAACTCACCCACCGACTCTACAAGCCCATCTGTGACCACCGAATGCTCCGACCCCTCCTCGAAGTTGACCACAATAGACAACGCCAGCCTCCTCCCACCGGGCCACGTGAAATCTAGACTTCGACCAGCATAACCCACAAGGTCTCTCATACCAAACACAAAACACCCACCAAGTATTATCTTTATTGCAGAAAACCACAGGCTCCTAGACACCATCATCGGGCAGATTACGACCCAAGTTTTAGGGGAGGTTAGGCGACAGATAGAAACCATTAACGCTCCCCATAGACCCGGCTCAAAGCTGGGGTACGCGTCGAAGATCATAATGCGACCATGAGCCGAACCCACCTGCATACACTACACGAAAAGAGAGTACGCCAATCATCCAGACACTCTGGTGCTGCCATAACCCCGTGGGAGGAGGAAGTTGGCGGTTAAGAGGGAGGACCCAACGATCCATGGAGGTGAGGCTAACATTATTCCCCTGTGTGCACGGTACTCTGATCCCTACCCGCGCTGAGGGTTAAGGGTTCCCACACCTATTCGGGAATACATCTGTAATGTGCTTAACGTTTTTGTTGGGATGACTTGAGCTCCTTGAGCTTACGGCTAGCGTATTCAGCGATCTGAGCGTCCGCCTTCTTGGCCACCTTCTCAAGGTGTGATACGCTATCCTCGCCGAAGTTAAGCATGAGGTCAACCACTTTGAGCCTCACCTCTACGGGGAGCTTCCTATCCAAAGCCTTCTTAGTGAGCTCCTTAAGATTCATGCCGCTGAACATTTCCTTTAAAAGGTCACCCATACCATCTATAAAGTAGGCCACACTCTTCACCTCCACCTAGCTACTAGTCTGCTGGCTCTCCGAACCCTTGGCTCGCTCCGTGAGCTCCTTAACACCGAAGTAACCATAAGGTGGAACACTGCCCGACACACCCACTGGGGGCATGTTTGTGGGTATAAGCATAATGGTGTTCTTCCCCTGTAGGCCGAGCTCATACACAATATTCATCCACCTCAGCTGGAAGGCTATGTTGTTAGTCTCATAGTACTTGGCTGCCTCGGTCATCTTCTGGGCGGCTTCATACTCAGCTATCGCGAGTGTAACCCTAGCCCTCCGCTCCCTCTCAGCCTGAGCCTGCCTCGACATAGCATCCTGTAATGCGGGAGGAATTATAACATCCCTGATCTCGGTTGATACCACCTTTATACCCCAAGCCTCCGTCTTACTATCGATTATCTCACGTATCCTCGCCCCTATCCGCTCCCTCTCCGACAGGATTTCATCAAACGTGACCTGGCCTATAACCTCCCTGATGGTTGTCTGCGCTGCGAACTGGGTTGCGAGCGCATAGTTCTCAGCCCCGAGAACAACTTTCTCAAAATCAACTGGCTGGAAGTACATCACGGCGTCCACAACAACGGGTACGTTATCCTTCGTAAGGGTCTGCTCAGTCTTGAACGCCATGGCCTGCAGCCTAGTAGAGATCACGAAGGGCACCCTACTAATGAAGGGCACAACATAGATCACCCCAGGACCCTTAAGACCCCTATACCTACCCAACGTGAGCACTGGCGCCCGCTCCCACTCCTTTAAAATCTTGATTCCGCTTAGAAAAATCGCGAGCACAACCAAGAGAATGAATGCGCCCACCGCCGTGAGTACGATGTTTGCCATATATTAACAACCATACACTCAAACAAGCTATTAAGCCTTATTACCGTGTTTTTGGCTTTTGGTATCACCCGTACCGATAAAGTCAAAGCCCATTATACATCAAGAACCCCTCTCCAACAGTGTTGTGGATGTGCTACCGAAACGTCTGGGCTTAAATAGTTAGTGCCCCTATATTTCCTGTATGTGGGAAAAATGGGTTTTCCACTCAGATAAGAAGTTGACCGATTCTACAATGATTATCTCACTTTCAACTGGGGCTCCCCAGTACTTTATGCTTTACTCGCAGGGCCGAGAGCTTGCCAAATACTTATTAGAACACTTCGAAAACGAGAAGCTCGCATCCTACTATGCTTCAACCATGGAGGAGTTCGTGTCGGTGAATGACTCTGTAGGCGAGCTGGCGGGGTACACCGTCCATAGACTGGCGATACCGTCAAACACCAGGCAGGAAATACTCTTGTTCTCTGGATACTCATCACCACGCAGCCACGTTTACGAGTTCTGCGATAGTTTACTCACCACAGCGAAGGAGAAGTGGGGTGTAAAACAAGTCGTATCAATAGGTGCACGCTGGTCTGAGGAGCCAACTCAGCCAGTCATTGAGGAGTCCAAGGTTTACGGATTCGTCGGCTCCAGCGAAGATACCTATCTGCTGAGGAAGGCGGGTGTTGTCGAGCACCCATCCGAAATAGCGCCCTATTTCGCCAACATAGTGGTGGCCATGGCACCCCTATACGGTATTTCCTCACTGAAACTATCCGTAGACCACGGAGAGGTCAGACCTCACCCAAAGCAGCTCAAAGCCCTCATAGAGGCGTTGGGAAGACTCTACGGCTTCGAAGTTGACCTCAAAAACCTGGACGAAGAAGCCGAGAAACTCAAGGTGGACGTTGAACTAATACTAAAAAACCTCAGGAAAGACGGCAAGCAAGACGAGGGTCAAAACCAGATGTTCATGTAGCCACGATGGCGTCCTGCTAACACTTTCCCATGCTTGGAGGCCACGCACACCATATCCTAATCCAGAGACTATCTTTACACGTACGCAAAGCTTATCACGACAAACACATGTTGAGGTGGTGATGGATTATGATTGAGAGGTTAGCGAGTGTGGCCGTGGTGGTCTCAGATGCTAAGAAGGCCGCTGAATGGTACACGAAGACGCTTGGCTTAGAGCTCGCGTCTTCTGATGGACACTGGATAACGGTTAAAACTAGGGATTCGAAGACAGCGATACACCTCTGCCAGGGTCCAGCATTAGAGCCAGGCAATACTGGTATACTCTTCGAATGCGATGACGTTCAGAAGACATACTCGGAGCTCGCCTCAAAGGGTGTAGTATTCACCAAGCCGCCCAAAGATGAGGGGTGGGGTTTATACGCCATGTTTAAGGATCCAGATGGTAACGAATTCTGGCTTATGAAGGCTGAGTAGTAGGCAATCTGCAAAAGCAAACCAATCCCTACATATTTTTTACACCCCAAGAATCCACGTAACACGCCACGCCTCAAATCCCCCGTAAAGCATGGGCCTCCGACCTAGAAGAAACCCTCACACCACACAAAGCCGTTTAGCTTCATGTACACTTCGGGTTAGTCCTAGATCTTTAATAGAAGGTTGAGTCGAGTATATTGCGCGGCTGACAGTGACAAACATTCCTTGACAACATTTCCATCCCTTCCAGTAAGGCTAAAAGGTTTGAGCGGGCGTGGTATTGCATGCGGGATTGGCGCCAACTCATTTATCCCCCACTTGCAGCATGTATGATACTATCTTTCACGATATTCTGGGCGTCCACAGCGGGGCTTAAGCTTACCGCTTCAATAAACGGTGTTTGGCTGCCCACAGCTTCAGACATTATATTCTGGGTCACGGCCACCCTAATCGTGTTGGCCTTGCCGCTTCGTAGGGCGCTCATGATCGCATTGGAGGGTCTGAGGCGTAACCACTATCTTGTATTGGTGCCCCCAATATATTTCGTGACACACCTCTTCGTGTACGGCTTGCTACTTGAAAGGCTCCTCGTACAAGCTTTCGGCGTATCAGGTCTACCACCCACTGGTTTTGGAGCGTTCGTGTCCTACTCATACTTTTACTCTCCCCACACAGCGTTGGGCGCCCTGCTCACACTAACGGTGCAGCCCAGCCTAAACATAACCGTCCCCGCCTATTATAGTCTGGCGCTCGGCCCGTTCGCGGTGGTCATGGGGGTTATAATCACACTACTCGTTACAGCTAGCACATACCAGCTCACCCAAATCGCGCCGAGCCTAAGAAGGGTTGGCGAGTCGATAGCCATACCCGTGCTAGGTATAGCTGGGGGCGCCTCCTGCTGCCTCTCGATCCCCATACTTCTCGAATACTTCTCACCCGTAGTGCAGGCATTCGCGGTCACCCAGACGGGGTCGCTCACACTCAGCATCCTATACTACGCTTTACCGCTGAGTGTTGCTATCGCACTCAGGCTCGCGGTCGACGGCTTAAACAGGACATGCGTGGTCATACGTGTCGCACGCCAGTCGGGGTAGAAAGAGCCGTAACCGCCACCTTGTCTTAGGTGCTGTGTTGGCGATCGCGTTCATAAACCCATTCACCGAGGGGGTCGAGTTCACCAGCCCTTTGGTATTCATGTTTTCACATTATGCGCTTTTTGCGGCGGGACTCATACTTGGCTACACCCTCCTTAGCGCGAAGCGCAGGGTGTGGGTCGTCGGAGTAATCGTGGCTGTTGTCTGGCATATCCCCCAGCCATTCGCACTCTCAGCGGGTATTCCAAGCTTCAGAGCCATAGAAGAGGCAACAATGATATTGGGTGGGCTACTCATGGGCTCAAACATTAAAACCATGAAGCAGGTAACCAAGCTCACACTCACAGCGCTATGGGTGGTTGGTGACACCGCTCTAAGCGTGTTGTTCATAGGTGAACCAACCCTCTACTCCCACCCCACTATAGCGTACTCCCCCTATGAGTCCTCGGGTTTCCCAATCACCGGTGTTGCCATGGTGCTATGGATGAACGCAGTCCTCATCTACCTAGTTTACACCTATGTTAAGAAGGTCAACGCCACGATACTGAAGGCACATGGAGCATAGTACCCGTTCGCCAAGCGATACACGTGTTAGGATGTGAACTACCCAGCCCTCAGGGAAGGGGACCTCCCCCCGAACCCCCGTCAAGTTAAAACCTTAATTATCAGCGTGGAATAGAAAACCATATGGGTGTAGTGTACAACGCTGGAAGAGGTCTAATCATAGCTGGCATAATCACGCTCTTTGAGGCCGCACTGGTCTACTCTAAGTATCTTCCAGGCGACGCAAACCTCCTCGGCGAGTACTCGTATCTCTTCCTACTCGCAGGTGTGATTGTGATAGCAATATCCACAAAGCTTGATTTCCTAGACTACGGGGAGAAGATAAACAGTGGAGAGGGCGGGGAGGGGGGGGAGAGAATCTATGATGAGAAAGCCGATAAGCAGACATAAATTTTGAACATTGCTTTGTCCCCCATAGCTCAAATCCTCTTCCTCTGGGCGGTGTATGCCACCAGTGCGCCCACAACCACCGCTATGAGCGCCTCTATGTCGCTAACCCTAGAATAGGATACTGTGTACACAGCCTCATCGACTATGGGTTTCGTCACTATGAGTTTAAGGCTTCTGCTATGGGATTCTATTGTCCCACTCCAACCCTGGAAGGCGTTGGGATATAGGAAGCTACCCCCCAGGGTCCCTGGGACGCTGACTTTGACTAGGGATCCGTTGGTGTAGTAGCCATCAACAAGCGTGGCATTGGGTGTACTCAGATACACCTTATACTCAACTACATAGTTAGCCGTAATGTTCATTGGCGAATGGACCACGACGGTTGTGTTACCCGTCTTACCTATACTCCAATTCACGAATGAAAGCCGCTCAAGGTTTGCCTCAATATAGATGTACTGCGGCGCGCTGAGGTTAAGGCGCGAACCACTGTTAACCCACATGGTTTTAGGCTGCTCCCCAGGTATCGTTATATTCACAAGGTACTGTGTACCAAAAAGCGCCCTGACTAAAAGGGGAGTAGACACCACTATCCTAGCCGTGGCTGGTTTAAATGCGCCGTGTTCGACCCAGCCTACGAAGCCGAATCTAACATCCGAGCCAAGGTATTGGTAGCCTCCCAGTGCTTCGAGTGTTAACCCGCCGGGTGGTATCAGTAGAAGTGCGCGCTCACCTGCCCCCAAGGACAGGTTCTCAGTGTGACCGTCGGGGTAGACCTCGCTTAAATTGGCTGAGCCGCTTGTGATGTTTGACTCCAAAGCCATCACGCCCACCACGAAGCCGATGTGGGGTGCACCGAATGCGAGCGATTGGGGATAAGTTAAATT
>Ga0209061_1000749_pt1 | contig 71387 bp, 63 predicted proteins | sample Coa_R1_10_FD_187157 | JGI IMG/M metagenome (GOLD analysis project Ga0209061, IMG submission 187157) | Surface soil microbial communities from Centralia Pennsylvania, which are recovering from an underground coalmine fire - Coalmine... | ecosystem: Environmental > Terrestrial > Soil >... | reverse complement strand
TCGGGGTCCGCCTCGGGATCAACGGTCACCTTCGTGGCTGCCGGCACCTGTGTGATCGACGCCAACCAGGCCGGCAACGCCAACTACAACGCCGCGCCTCAGGTCCAGCAGTCCTTCGCCGTGGGCAAGGGGAGCCAGACCATCAGCTTCACCTCCTCGCCGCCGTCCAATCCGGTGGCCGGCGGGCCCACCTACACGGTGTCCGCCACCGCCAGCTCCGGCCTGCCGGTCACCATGAGCATCGACGCCTCGGCCACCTCGGTGTGCTCGATCTCGGGGTCCACCGTCAGCTTCATCGGGGCCGGGACCTGCGTGATCGACGCCAACCAGGCCGGCAACGCCAACTACCTGGCCGCGCCTCAGGTCCAGCAGTCCTTCGCCGTGGGCCAGGGAACCCAGACCATCACCTTCACCTCGAGCCCGCCGTCCAACGCCGCGGTGGGTGGGCCCACCTACACGGTGTCCGCCACCGGCGGGGCGTCAGGGAACCCGGTGGTCTTCACCATCGACGCCTCGGCCACCTCGGTGTGCTCGATCTCGGGGTCCACCGTCAGCTTCATCGGGGCCGGCACCTGCGTGATCGACGCCAACCAGGCCGGCAACGCCAACTACCTGGCCGCCCCTCAGGTCCAGCAGTCCTTCGCCGTGGGCAAGGGGAGCCAGACCATCAGCTTCACCTCCTCGCCGCCGTCCAATCCGGTGGCCGGCGGGCCCACCTACACGGTGACGGCCACCGCCAGCTCCGGCCTGCCGGTCACGTTGAGCATCGACGCCTCGGCCACCTCGGTGTGCAGCCTGTCGGGGTCCGCCTCGGGATCAACGGTCACCTTCGTGGCTGCCGGCACCTGTGTGATCGACGCCAACCAGGCCGGCAACGCCAACTACAACGCCGCGCCTCAGGTCCAGCAGTCCTTCGCCGTGGGCTCGTCGGGCAAGGCCGCGCAAAGCATCACCTTCACCTCGAGCCCACCGTCCAATGCCGTGGTGGGCGGGCCCACCTACACGGTGACGGCCACCGCCAGCTCCGGCCTGCCGGTCACGTTGAGCATCGACGCCTCGGCCACCTCGGTGTGCAGCCTGTCGGGGTCCGCCTCGGGATCCACGGTCAGCTTCATGGCGGGTGGCACCTGTGTCATCGACGCCAACCAGGCCGGCGATGCCACCTACAACCCGGCTGCCCAGGTGCAGCAGAGCTTCGCCGTGAGCTTCTTGCCGCAGGCCATCACGTTCACCTCGAGCCCCCCGGTCAATGCCACCTACGCCGGGCCCACCTACACCGTGACCGCCACCGGCGGAGCGTCGGGGAACCCGGTGGTCCTCACCATCGACGCCTCGGCCACCTCGGTGTGCAGCCTGTCGGGTTCCGCCTCGGGGTCCACCGTCAGCTTCATCGGGGCCGGGACCTGCGTGATCGACGCCAACCAGGCGGGGAACAGCGTGTACAGCGCCGCACCGCAGTCGCAGCAATCGTTCTCGGTGGCGAAGGCGGCACAGGCCATCACCTTCACCTCGAGCCCCCCGGTCAATGCCACCTACGCCGGGCCCACCTACACCGTGACCGCCACCGGCGGAGCGTCGGGGAACCCGGTGGTCCTCACCATCGACGCCTCGGCCACCTCGGTGTGTTCGATCTCAGGGTCCACCGTCAGCTTCATCGGGGCCGGCACCTGCGTGATCGACGCCAACCAGGCCGGCAACGCCGACTACCTGGCCGCGGCGCAGGTGCAGCAAAGCTTCTCCGTGGCCAAGGCAACGCAGGCCATCACCGTCACGTCGACGGCTCCGACCAGCGCGACGGCAGGCGGGCCCACCTACACCGTGACCGCCACCGGCGGGGCGTCGGGGAACCCGGTGGTGTTCACGATCGACGCCTCGGCCACCTCGGTGTGTTCGATCTCAGGGTCCACCGTCAGCTTCATCGGGGCCGGCACCTGCGTGATCGACGCCAACCAGGCCGGCAACGCCGACTACCTGGCCGCGGCGCAGGTGCAGCAGAGCTTCTCCGTGGCCAAGGGCTCCCAGAGCGTCGTCTTCACGTCGTCCCCGCCGGCCAACGCCGAGGTCGGCACCACCTACGACGTGACGGCGACGGCCAGCTCCGGCCTGCCGGTCGCCTTGAGCATCGACGCCTCGGCCACCTCGGTGTGCTCGATCTCGGGGTCGACCGTCAGCTTCGTCGGGGTCGGGACGTGCGTGATCGACGCCAACCAGGCCGGCAACAGCAGCTGGTTCCCCGCGTCCCAGGTGCAGCAGCAGGTCACTGTGTCCCCTGGTCTGCCTGGTGCACCGACCATCGGCACGGCACTCGGCGGCAACAACCAGGCCACAGTGAGCTGGACGGTCCCGGCCAACGACGGCGCGCCCCTGAGCGCCTTCGTCATCACGCCGTTCGCAGGTGGCGTGGCCCAGACCCCGGTCACGATCGCCGCCGGCGCAGTGGGCTCTCCCCTCGACCCGACACCCGGAGCCGCCGACAGCTACACGCTGACCTCGTCCAACTCGTCGATCACCAACGGCGTCACGTACACCTTCACCGTGGCGGCGGTCAACGGGGTGGGGACGGGACCAGCGTCGGCGCCGTCCAATGCTGTGGCGACGAGCACGGTGCCCGGCGCGCCGACGGGGGTGACGGCAGTGTCGTCCATGCCCAACCAGGTCACCCTCTCGTGGGTCGCACCCGGAAACACCGGCGGGATTCCCCTCACCGGGTACGTGATCACGGTGAACCCGGGCAACACCACGGTCAACGTCGGCAATCCCGGCCAGACGACCGTCGTGGTCACCCAGCTGACCAACGGCACCACCTACACCTTCACCGTGGCGGCAGCCAATGCGGACGGACTCGGACCGGCCTCGGCACCGGTGTCGGCCACCCCGCGCCAGCCCGGCTACTGGCTGGTGGCTGCCGATGGCGGGATCTTCGCGTACGGCGTGCCGTTCTACGGGTCGATGGGTGGGCACCGGCTGAACGCGCCGATGGTGGGGATGGCGGCCACTCCTGACGGCAAGGGCTATTGGACCGTGGCAGCGGACGGGGGCGTGTTCGCCTTCGGCGATGCCACGTTCTACGGGTCGATGGGTGGCGTCCGCCTCAACAAGCCGGTGGTGGCGATGGCGGCCACTCCTGACGGCAAGGGCTATTGGCTGGTGGCTGCCGACGGCGGGATCTTCGCCTTCGGCGATGCCAGGTTCTGGGGGTCGACCGGGTCGCTGCACCTGGTGGCGCCGGTCACGGGCATGGCGCCGACGTCCGACGGCCGCGGCTACTGGCTCACCGCGTCCGATGGCGGGATCTTTGCCTTTGGCGACGCCGCGTACGACGGGTCGGCGAACCAGTGGTTGCCGCCCATGCCGATCGTGGGCATGGCCGGCACCCCCGACGGCAAGGGGTACTGGCAGGTGGGTGCCGACGGATCGGTCTACAGCTTCGGCGATGCCGGGTACCACGGCAGCATGGCCCGCATACCGCTCAACGCCTTCGTGGTGGACATGGTGGGCACCGCTGACGGCAAGGGGTATTGGCTGGTGGGCGCCGACGGGGGTGTGTTCGCCTTCGGTGACGCCCCCAGCCTGGGTTCCGCGGCGAACCTACGACTCGTCCAACCCATCGTGGGGATGGCCGTGCCCGCGTCGTAGCGTGCGAGCACAAGCGGGAACCAGGGTGCCGGGACCCGGAGCCGGACCCCGGCACCCTGGGATCGGCAGGTGCACCACGGGCTCGCGGGCTCAGGGTGGCCCGCACCGGTGCCCACGGTGCCGGCCACCGCCACGTTGCAGGGTCTCGGGGCCACCTCTTAGGCTGCGCGTGCCTGCCCTGACGAGGAGGTCGGTCGGATGAAGGTGGTCGTGGACTACGACGTGTGCGCGTCGAACGCCGTGTGCATGGGGATCGTGCCCGAGGTCTTCGAGGTCCGCGACGACGGGTTCCTCTACGTGCTCCAGGAAAGCCCCCCTGAGGAGCTGTGGGACAAGGTGCGGATGGCAGCCAACAACTGCCCGACGGGCGCCATCACCATCGAGGAGGACCAGTAACGGCCCCACGCCCCGCGCCAGCCGGCGACACCGGGGTGTCGCGGCCGCGGGTCCGTTTCGCTCCGTCGCCCACCGGGTACTTCCACGTGGGCAGTGCTCGGACCGCCCTGTTCAACTGGCTCTTCGCCCGCCGGTCCGGGGGGACCTTCCTGCTCCGCATCGAGGACACCGATGTCGAGCGCAACCGTGAGGAGTGGGTCGACGGGATCGTGTCGGCCATGGCGTGGCTCGGCATGGCACCCGACGAGCCCCTGGTGCGCCAATCGACCCGGCTCGACGCCCACCTCGCCGCAGTGGACCGGCTGTGGGATGCCGGCGTGCTCTATGCGTGCGATTGTTCCCGCCAGGCGGTCGAGGCGCGCACCCGCGGGAATGCGGTCCCGGGGTACGACGGCTACTGCCGGGACCGGGGCCTGCCTCGCCAAGGCCACGCCCTGCGGTTCCGGGTCCCCGACGAGGGCAGCACCGTGGTCCACGACCTGATCCGCGGGGATGTCGAATTCCCCCATGTCGCCATCGAGGACTTCGTCGTGGTGAAGTCCACCGGCCAGCCGCTGTTCGTCCTCGCCAACGTGGTCGACGACGTCGACATGGCCATCACCCACGTCATCCGGGGCGAGGATCTGCTCCCCTCCACCCCCAAGGGGGTGCTCATCTGGCGCGCCCTGCTCGGCGACACGGTGCCGTTGCCATCCTTCGCCCACCTGCCCATGTTGGTGAACGAGCGGCGTCAGAAGCTGTCCAAGCGCCGCGACCCGGTTGCCGTGGAGCTCTACCGGGAGCAGGGGTACCTGGCCGAGGCGTTCGTGAACTACTTGGCGCTGCTGGGCTGGTCACCGCCCGACGGCCGTGAGATCCTCCCGTTGGCCGACATCGTTGCCATGTTCCGTCTCGAGGACGTCAACCACTCCCCGGCGTTCTTCGACGTCCAGAAGCTCACCCACATCAACGGCGAGTACATCCGGGCCATGCCGACTGACCGGTTCGTGACAGCGTGCCGGCCCTGGGTGCAGGGTCCGTCTGCTCCGTGGCCGCCGGAGCGCTTCGACGAGGCCGTCTTCGCCGCGGTGGCGCCCCTTGTGCAGGAGCGGGTTGCCACGCTGGGGGAGGTCCCGGGCATGGTCGACTTCCTGTTCCTCGAGCAGCCGGTGCTCGAGGACGCGTCGGTGGCCGCTGTGGCGGCCGACGAGCTGTCTCCCGCCATCTTGCGTGCGGCACTCGACGCCTACCGGAGCTGTCCGTGGGAAGCCGGTGCCCTCCACGCCGTCACGCTGGCGGTGGCCGAGGGACTGGGGCGCAAACTGGGCAAGGCGCAGGCGCCCATCCGGGTGGCCGTCACCGGTCGCCGGGTGGGCCCGCCACTGTTCGAGTCGATGGCCGTGCTGGGCCGGGAGCCCGTCCTGCGCCGGCTGCAGGCATTGCTGGAGCGCCTGGCCGGGCCCGCGCCGGGCGAGATGCCCTGATCGGAACACCCCGGGGATCGCCGAGGCAGCGCCCGTCGGCACCCTGGGGATCGCCGAGCCCCGCCCGACGCCCCAGCGGTGATCGTCCCGGCAGGGCTGATCGGCTAGCCTGCGTGGTTGCCCGTTCGGGGGTGGTGTAATCGGCAACACGACAGGTTCTGGCCCTGTTATTGGGGGTTCGAGTCCTCCCCCCCGAGCTCACTGGCGGTGGCGTGCCCCGCCTGCCCGTCTCATGCCCGCGTCGAGGCTGCGCCCCGGTGTGCGCCGCGATGGCCGGGCGTGCAGTTCCACGGTCACGGTGCCGGGAGCACCGTCGGGAGTGGGGTGCCGGGTGCGCGGTCCCGGTGGGATGCGCAGATGGGCAGGATCGTCATCGAGCGTGCGCCACCGGAGGACGACGTACCCTCCTGTCCGTGGGACCACGGCCGGTTCTCGACCGCCGCACGGAGCTGCACCTGGCGGCGGCGTCGGGCCTCATGGCACTGACCGGCCGCGCCGAGGGCCCACCGCTCGCGCCGCCTCCGGGCCTGGTGGCGCGCCTGGAGGAGCTGGCTCGACGGGTGCGCCGGCAGGCAGCGTTCCTGGGCACGCCGCTGGCGGTGCGGTGGGAGCCGATCGTCCTCGGACGCGCTGCCGTCCTCGGGCTGCACCGCCGGGGGCAGGTGTCACCCAACGGCACGTGCCGGCTCCTGCGTGCCCGCGACGGCTGGGTGGCGGTCAACCTGGCCCGTCCCGACGACGTGGCGGCCGTCGACGCCATCACGGGGGGTCCGTCCGGTGCCGATGCCTGGTCGGCACTCGCCCAGGCTGCGGCAGCGTCGTCGAGCGCCGAGCTCGTCGGTCGTGCCCGCCTGCTCGGCGTGCCCGCGGCGTGCCTGGGCGAGCGGCCGGCGGGCGTGGAACCTCCGTGGTGCGCGTTCGAGCGCCATCGCCTGTGGCCGCCAACCGATGTGCGGCGTCGGGGCGAGGTGCAGGTGGTGGACCTGTCGTCGATGTGGGCGGGTCCGCTGGTGGCCAAGCTGCTCGCCGACACCGGGGCGGTGGTGACAAAGGTGGAGAGCACGACGAGGCCTGACGGTACCCGGGCCACCCCCGCCTTCTACCGGATGCTGCACCCGGCGGAGCAGGTGGAGCGACGTATCGACTTCGGCAGCGAACGGGGCCGGCAGGAGTTGCGGGACCTGCTCGCGCAGGCCGACGTGGTCATCGAGTCGGCGCGGCCCCGGGCGCTCGCTCAGCTCGGTGCCTCCCCGCACGACCTTCCGCCGCGCCGGGGACGGGTGTGGGTCAGCATCACCGGTCACGGACGGGGGGTCCCAGCGGGGAATTGGGTGGCATTCGGTGACGACGCCGCGGTGGCCGGGGGCTTGGTGGCGTGGGAGGACCAGGACCTTCCGCTGTTCTGCGGCGACGCTATCGCCGATCCTGCCACTGGCATGGTGGGCGCGCTGGCGGCGCTGCAGGCGATGGCCGAGGGCGGAGGGGTCCTCCTCGACGTGGCGCTGGCCCGGGTCGCGGCCGCGCTCGCACCGGTGAGCCAGGAGCAAGAACGTCCGGCCATGGCGGCCCAGCGAGCCGGCGACGGGTCATGGCGCCTCCCGGTGCACGGCGTGCTCGTACCCGTGCGGGTGCCCGGTGCCGGTGTGTGCGAGGTACACCGTGGCCACCGGCACGCCGCCGACGGGCCGTCTGAGCCATGGGATCTCGCCTGACGACCGGCAGCCAGCGGTGTTCATCGAGCTGCCACCGGGTGCTCGGTGGAGCGCCGGTTACACTGCCCGCGTGCCGAGCCCGCATCGACCAACGGATCTCGAAACGGTCGCCCTCGAGGTCGCCGGCGGGGTGGCCGAGGTGACATTGGACCGCCCGGACGTCCTCAACGCGTTCGATGAGCGCATGCAGGACGAGCTGGCAGCCATCTGGCGCTACATTCGCCACGACGACGACGTGCGTGCCGTGGTGGTCACCGGGCGGGGTGACCAAGCCTTCTGCGTCGGCATCGACCGCAACGACATCCCCCTCGATCAAGATTTCGATCCGTACACCTACGAGGATCCCGGCAAGAGGATCGGCCCGAAGAGCGCTGGTGTGTGGAAGCCGGTGGTGGCGGCCGTCAACGGCATCGCCTGTGGCGGCGCCTTCTACCTGCTGGGGGAGAGCGACATCATCGTTGCCGCCGAGCACGCCACGTTCTTCGATCCCCACGTCACCTACGCGATGACCGCTTCGTACGAGCCGATCCTGCTGGCGGGGCGGATGGCCTTCGCCGACCTGGCCCGCATGGTCCTGCTCGGGGCCCACGAGCGGATGTCGGCCCGGACCGCTCGGGAGGCTGGCCTCGTGAGCGAAGTGGTGGCTCCAGGCGAGCTCATGGACACCGCACGGAAGCTGGCTGGCATCATTGCGGGGCAGCCACCGGCCAGCGTGCAGGCCAGTCTCCGCACGCTGTGGGCGGCCCGCAGCCTGCCGCACGAAGAGGCGGTGGCATTGGGCAACGTCTTCCTCCAGCTCGGCACGACGTCACAGGCGTTGCGCCACGGTCAGGAGCTCTTCGCCGACCAGCCGCGGCCGAAGTGGCGCCTGCGCTGACGCGCCCCACCTCATCCATCCCACGCGTACACCGATCGTCACCCGGAGCGGAACGCCGGCACCAGGTGCTCGGCAATGAGCTCCAAGGTGCGCGGATCGGCCCGGTCGTGGGTGATGAAGACGAAGAGCGACACGCCCTTGTCGTGTGCGGCCGCGATCTGGTCGATGACGGCGTTGGGCGTCCCGACGTACCCGCCGGCGGCCAGGCCCCAGCCCGGACCGCCGTAGCGCCGCTCGGCCCGCGCCAGGGCCTCGGCCAAGGTGGCGTCGTCCGGCGCCAGCACGAGCACCGCTTCGTGAGATCGGCGCAGCGTTGACGGGTCCCGCCCGATGCGCTCGCACTCGCGGTCGAGAACCCGTTGTGCGTCCTCCCAATCGGCCAGACCGTAGGTCGGCACGTTCCAGACGTCGGCGTAGCGGGCCACGAGCGGGAGGGTACGGCGGCGTCCCGTGCCGCCGATGTGGATCGGGGGGCGTGGTCGCTGGACCGGTGGGGGCAGGTTTGGCAACTCGTCGAGGGCGAAGTGCGAGCCGCGGAAGGTGGTGGTGCCGTGCTCGAACATCGCGGTCAGGATGGCGAGGGACTCCTCGAGCCGCTCGGAGCGTTCGGCCAGCGTCCCCCACTCGAGGCCGGCTTGTCGGTGCTCGAGCTCGACCGACCCGCTGCCGAGGCCGATCTCGAGCCGCCCGTCCGACAGCACGTCGAGCGTCGCCGCCATCTTGGCGAGCAATGCCGGGTGGCGAAAGCTGTTGCACAGCACGAGGTGGCCCACGCGCAGGCGTGTCGTGGTCGCCAGCACGTAGGTGGCCAGCGTCCACGCCTCGAACGAAGGCAGGTCGGGCTGCCCGGGCGAGTAGAGGTGGTCGTAGAACCACAGGGAGTCGATCCCGGTCTCGTCGGCAAGCCGGGCGCGGGTGGCGATGTCGTCCCAGGACATGGCCACCTGTGGCAGGTAGATGCCGAATTCGAGGCGGTGCTCGGTCACCGTCGTCGCACCGTGCCCATACCCGATGGCGCGTCGACCATTTCCCGTCCCCTCGTTCTCCACGTGTTCTGGTGTCGTTCTCGACGAGCTCCCGGTTCCCCCGCAGATGTCGCCGGGTCCAGATGACCCACTGCCGGCCGCCAGGCGGGGGACGCTCGGGGGCGGAGCCTAGGGCACAGGTGCGCCCCGTGCCCGCCTCGTGACCAGCGCCATGGCCGACACGGTCCATGGCGCGAGGCTGATGTTCGCAACGGCGACGCAGGGGCCGGCCGCTGTGGCGTCGCGCCGGAGCGGGGTGCCAAGCTTCGCTGGTGCGCGTGCTGGTGGTCGGGGCGACGGGCGTCCTCGGGCGGGCTCTCGTCCCACGTCTCGTAGCCGCCGGCCACGACGTGGTCGGTACGTCGCGCTCGGTCGATCGTGTGCGGGCTCTTGGTGCTGTGGGTGCCCAGGGCGTCGCTCTCGATGTCCTCGACGCGCCGGCGGTTGCTCAGGTCGTCGCCGATGTCCGACCGGGTGCCATCGTCCACCTGGCGACCGACCTGCCCGATGACCTCGTCGAGCTGTCGCGGGGCGCAGGGGCGACGAGCCGGATCCGCCGGCAGGGCACGGCACACCTCCTCCGGGCCGCGGCGTCGTGCGGTTGTGCAGCGGTGGTCGCGCAGAGCTGCGCCTTCACCGTGCCGGGGGAGGGAGGCGAGGCCCTTGCCGACCTCGAGCGCCAGGTCCTCGATGCCGGAGGCGTTGTCGCCCGCTACGGTCGCCTGTCCGGGGCCGGCACCTGGTATCCCGATGGTCCCGAGGGTGAGGGGCCGTGGATCGCCGTCGAGGAGGCTGCCCGGCGTACCGTGCCCCTGCTGTTCATGGCGGGCACGATCGTGGAGATCATCGACCCCGGGCCCGCTGTCGTGACGGTCTTCCGTTCCCGACTGCGCCCCGACGCCCGGGACCACGGCTACGGGGAGCTGGCCACTGCCATGGCTGCACGGGCCCGCACCATGCCGGGACTGCTGGACGTGCGGACCTTCGAGTCACCCGACGGGGAGCGCTGCACGGTGGTGCGCTTCGACAGTTGGGAGCATCACCGGGCTTGGCGCGACGACCCCGAGCACCGTGTCGCCCAGGAGCGGGGTCGAGTCGAGTACTACGAATCCTTCGAGATCACCGTGGGCGAAGTGGTTGCCCAACGACGTTTCGAGCGCACCGATTGAACGTGCGAGCGATAGAGGGCCATCGCCATCAGGTGGCATTCCCCGGGAAGTGAGGTCGCCTCGCGCGCCAGCAGGCGATTCATCGACCGGCTACTGGGGAACGTGCCAAGCCTCGCGGTTGGCGAGCGGGGCAGCGGTCGAGGACGTCGGTGACGTTCCGGCGCCCGGTGGTCCCGCTGTACCAGCCTCATCGCTCGGGGTCGGCTTCGAGCTGACGGACGTCGTCGAGGTGGGAACGGAGAGCCGGCGATGCCAGCACGGCGCCGCGAGGGTCATCGAGGGAGCGGTGCGTCCGTGCTGGGCATTGAGCCCGTGCAGGCAGGTGCCGGTGTCGGTCAGCTCGGTGGCCTCGGCGTGCCGCGTGGTGGGGTGTGACCTGGAGCGGATCGTTGCCGCGGTCAGTGAGGCTGGCGGCGGCTACGGCGGTGTCGGATCCGTTCCGGGTGTGTTCAAGACCTTCGTGTGATACCGCGCGGCTTCACAGGGTACGCCCACTGTGACGCAGGAAGGCGAAGGAGAGTTCGGTGTCGTTGCCGAGGCGACACAGTCCCCGGTCGGCGTGACCGGCGGCCGCGTCGATGATGTCGGCGCACAGATTGGCAAGCTCGTGTCGCTTGAGGGATCCCCAGACTTGTTCGACGGGGTTGAGGTCGTCGGCGGAGGCAGGCAGGGGCTCGGCCACCAACCAGTGGCGGTGGGAGGCGAGGAAGCGCTGCATGGCCCGGCTGCAGTGGGAGGGCAGACCGTCCCAGATGAGGATCACCGTGTCGCCGTCGAGATGGCGGTGCAGTTCGAGGAGGAACTCCATGAGCACCTCGTCGTTGGAGGCCCCGGGCGTCTTGGCGAAGACGAGTGCCGTCTCCGATCCGTCGGGTCGAAAACAGAGGGCACCCGACATCGACAGGCGCTTTCAGTGGGTGAAGCGGTGGGAGATGACCGGTGTGCAGCCCCGCCGGGTTCAGGTGGCCCGGAGGCTCGGGATCAGGCTGATGCGGCTCTCGTCGTGGAAGACGATCCACGCCCCCCTGGCCCGGGCGTTGTGTTTCCCCCGGGCCAGCGCTTTCACCCAGCGCTCGGTGGCCGCCTCGTTGCACTCGACCGCGCGGCGGGCCGGGCGGGGGGCGTCCTAGGCTCGAGGCGTGATCCGCACCCGGTTCACCGAGCGCTTCGGGGTCGAGGTACCGGTGGTGTCGGCACCCATGGCCTTCCACTCCGGGAGTTCCCTGGCGGCAGCGGTGTCGCTGTCCGGCGGGCTCGGCACCTTCGGGGCTGATCCCCTGCAGAGTGCGCCGGTGTTCCAGGCCCATCTCCGCGCCGTGCGGGCCGCCACCGACAAGCCCTTCGGCGTGGGCTTCATCACCCACCTCCTTCCCCTCATGACCCACCTCTTCGACGCCGCCCTGGAGGCGCAGGTGCCGGTGGTGGCGCTGTCGTTCGCCCCGGTGGAGCCCTGGGCCGGCCGCGCCAAGCGGGCCGGCGCCCAGGTGGTGTGCCAGGTCCAGACCCTCGAGTTGGCTTACGACGCCCTGGAAGCTGGCGCTGACGCCCTGGCCGTGCAGGGCCACGAGGCGGGCGGCCACACCGGGACCATGGGCCTGCTGCCCTTCCTGACGCGGGTGCTGGATCTGGCGGGGGACACCCCGGTGCTCGCTGCCGGGGGCATCGGCAACGGCCGGGCGCTGGCCGGGGTGCTGGCGGCCGGCGCCGACGGGGCGTGGGTGGGCACGCCGCTCCTGGCCACGCCCGAGGCAGTCGAGGTACCCGAGACCTACAAGCAGCTGGTGGTGGACAGCGATGGTCAGGACACTGTCTTCACGTCGCTGTTCGACCGCGTCTACGAGGTGCCCGGCCTGCCGTGGCCCGAGCCCGTGGCCGTGCGCATGCGCCGCAATCCGCTCGTCGACGCCTGGCGCGGGCGGGAGGCCGAAGCGGCCGAGCACCTCGAGGAATTGCGGGCCCAGTGGCCGGACCTTGGCCAGTGGCTGAGCGCCTTCGACCCGGCGCGCAGCCCGGCGCTCTACGGCCAGTCGGCGGCATCGGTGCAGGCGGTGCGCCCGGTGGCCGAGGTGATCGGCTCCATGGTGGGGGAGGCCGAACGCCTGTTGGCCGAGCGAGCGGGGGAGCTGCTGGGCACGTGCGGTCCCCGCATCGATAGCCAGGGGAGCGACCGCCCCGGCTCGGCCGGCCAGGCGAGCGGGGGATGAGCGGCCTCAGGCTCAGCCGCGGTGCTCGACCGGCTCGGCCCGCACGAAGCGCGGCGCCAACGTCCTGGGTTCAACCCTTGGTAGACACGCGTGCAGCGGTGCTGGTTCCGATGGCGACCCATTTGGCCAGCTGACGTCTGGTGCGCAGGTCGTCTCGGTCGATGCAGAGCCAGCCCTGGACCGCTCGGCCCTTCATTTCCATCGGCCGCGCGTTCGTCGTTGCCAGGAGACGGTGGGCGCGTGCCGGATCGACCCGTACCAACAGGCCACCTTGGCCGCTCACCGCCACCGCCAACGTGCCGGCGATGAGGAAGGCGAGCCCTCCGAACATCTTCTGTTCGGTCATCGTCGGGTTCTCCGCGAGCAGCTCCCGGACACGGTCCGCCAGGTGCAGGTCGTATGTCACGAGGACTCCGGTGAGGTGTCGTGGCGGTCGCCGCCGCGACGTCGCGCCGCCCGTTGGCTGTGCCCGGACCACCACTGGCGAATTGCGGCCGCGAACTGGTCGGGCGCGTCGGACTGGACAAAGTGGCCGGCACCTTCGACGATCACCGTGTGGTGGTCGGCAAAGACCTGTTCCCATCGCTGTCGTTCCTTGGCCCGGAACGCGACGTCGGCGCCACCCCAGACAATGAGTGCCGGAAGCGATGCCACATCGGCGAGCCCAACCTCGACATCGGCGAGAAAGGCGTGGCTGGCGGTAATGCGCCGGGGGAGCACCGCCGACGCCTCACGCCGACCGGGGGTCGACAGAGCCTGGCGGTAGTGGGCCATCTCGACGACAGTCGGCTTCCGCAGCCGGTGCCCAGCGGGGATCATGGCGTTGACGAACAGGTTGAACCGTCTGATCAGCAGCCGTCCCAGCGGTCCGCCCATCAGGTCGGAGAACACCTCGAAGTGGCAGTCGCCTGTGACGGGCCAGGCCCAGGTGTTTGCCAGCACCAAACCCTCGAACGCAGCCGGCCGCTGCTCCACGGTGGCAAGGCCGATGGGGCCGCCCCAGTCTTGGGCCACGAGGGTGACCCCGGTCAGACCGACGGCGTCGACGAAGGCGGTGACGATCCGGGCGTGCTCCTCGGGAAGAAAGCGGTAGCCGGTGCGGGCAGTCGACAGCCCGAATCCGGGATAGTCGAGGGCGATGCAGCGGAACTCGGTCCGCAACGTGCGGATCACGTCGCGGTACACAAACGACCAGGTCGGGTTGCCGTGGAGCAACAGCAGTGTCGGCCCCGATCCTTCGTCCACGTAGTGGACCATGTGCCCGTCGACAGCAACGAAACGACTCTGAAAGGGGAACAGCTCGCGATCAACCCACGCCGGCCGCCCGGCAGGCATCGTCGTGTGAGTCGTGACCTCGTTGTTCGATCGCTCAGCCATCGGCGCACCCGCCGGCGGTCGGCACGACCGGGATCGCGGTTTCGAGGTCACCTTTCCCGGAGCCTGCTGCGACAGGTACCGGCTCGAACGACGAGACAGGGGAGTTGTCAGCGATCTGGCGCGCTTTTTCGAGCACGCCGCTTGCCTCGGGCGCACCGACCGAGGGTGGCTGGGCCGGGAGGAAAGCAATGGCCACGGACAGGCCCAGCACGGCCACTCCGCCCGCTACCAGGCACCCCACGCTGATGCCGTGCAGGAAGCCGTCGAAGGCGGCCCGGTGCACGTCGGTACCGAGGTGAGTCAGGCCGATCGCGGACAGCCGGTTCGACACGGCGATGGCGGCACCGACCGACTGGCGGGTGACGGCGGCAAGGCCAGAGGGGAGGTGACGGGGGAGGCTGGCAGTGAGGGCGGAGCCGTACAGCGAGGCGTAGACGCTGCCGATCACCGCTACCCCGAGGGTGCCGCCGAGCAGGCGCGTCGTGTCGTTGACGGCCGAGCCCACCCCGGCTTTGTGCATCGAGACCGCACCAATGATCGACTCGGTCGCCGGTGCTGCTGTGCAGCCCATGCCGATGCCGTAGAGGACCATCTGTGCCGCTATCACCTGGTACGGGGTGGAGGCAGTGATCACGCTGCCCACCCAGAGGTAGAAGGTGGTGATGGCGAGAAGTCCGATCGCCACGACGAGTTTGGTCCCAACACGCACGGCCAGCCGGGTGCCGACCACCGAGCCCACCGCCACCGACAGCGCCACGGGAAGCAGGTGCACCCCTGTGGACAACGGGCTGAAGCCCTGGAGGAACTGGAAGTACTGGGTAACGAGGAAGATGAAGCCGAACAGTGTGAAGAAGGCGACGGTCACCGACCCACTGGCAGCAGTGAAGCGCATGTTGCGGAAGAGTTTCACGTCCAGCATGGGGGTCTCGACCCTGCGCTCCCATGCGATGAACAGCGAGAACACCACTGTGGCCACGACGAAGCCGGCCACGCTGCGCCCGTTGGACCAGCCGACCTCGGGAGCCTCGATAATGGTGAAGACCACAGATGCCATGGCCGCGGTGGACAGGGCGAACCCTGGTAGGTCGAGGCGCGCCATCGCAGGGTCCTTGGAGCTTGGGACATTGAAGGCGACCAACAGGGCGCCGACGGCGGCCACCGGGACCATGAAGACGAAGATGCTCATCCACGAGAACTGCCCCAGCAGGAAACCCCCCACGATGGGGCCCACGGCGATGGCCACACCGGCGCTGGCACCCCACAGTCCGATCGACACGGCCCGTTCTCGGCGTTCGGTGAACACGTTGGCGATGATCGACAAGGTCGCCGGAAAGATCATGGCCGCCCCGATCCCCATCACAGCCCGAGCAGCGATGAGTGCCGACGGTGTGGTGGTGACTGCTCCCGCCAGACTGGCCAGCCCGAACACAGCCAGGCCTCCGAGCAGCATTCCCTTGCGACCCAAGCGGTCAGACAGGCTCCCCGAGGTAAGGAGCAACGCGGCGAAGACCAGGTTGTAGGCATCCACCACCCATTGGAGCTGCGTGGTGGTGGCGTGGAGCTCCCGCACCAAACTGGGCAGGGCCACATTCACGATGGTCGTGTCCAGGTTGATGGCGAAGGACGCCAGCAACAGCGAAGCGAGGATCAGGGGCTTGGAGCGCACGCCTTGACTCTACGATGGTGACTGGAGAAAGTCAAGTGTCCACAATGGAATCTCCAGATCTGGCAGGCTAGGATGGCGTTCATGCGTTCCTACGGTCAGTACTGCGCGGTGGCCAAGGCCCTTGAGGTGGTGGGCGACCGCTGGACGCTGCTCATCGTCCGAGAGCTGCTCCTCAAAGGTGGCAGCCGCTACGTCGACCTCCTCCACGGCCTTCCGGGGATCGCCACCAACCTGCTCAGCCAGCGCCTCAAGGAGCTCGAGGAACACGGACTGGTACACCGCGAGGCGGCCCCCCCGCCCGTTGCCACGACCCTGTACGACTTGACCGACGCCGGCCGGGAGTTGGAGCCCGTGCTGCGAGCGCTCGGCAGCTGGGGAGTGAGGTTCATGTCCGACCCTGTCGGTGACGAAGTGTTCCGCAGTCACTGGCTGGCCTTCCCGGTGTCGCAGTTCCTGCAGGACGGCGAACCCGATGGCCCACCTGCCGTCATCGAGGTCCGAGCTGCGGACCAACCTGTGGTCATCGAGGCGGGCGGTGGCACGATCACCACTCGCCTCGGCTCCGTGCCGTCGCCCGACCTGGTGCTCGAGGGCTCCCCCCCGGTGGTCCTGGGCGTCCTCATGGGCATGCTCAAGCTGAGGGACGCTCGACAGCTGGGGCTGAGGACCAAAGGTTCGACTGCGGTGCTACGCCGCCTGCGATCCCAGCTCCGTACGGGGCATGGTCGCGAGGGTGCTGCAGACGCGTCGGGTCACGCCGGCTCGACCTCGGTTCACGTCCAGACATGTGAAACGCCACCGGTACGCGCCTCGAGAACACGCTCGACTGCCGGGCTCTGACGCCGGCCCGGAGGCCGTAAGCTTCGTCCATGGCCTCACGACGCAAGCAGGTACTGGTCCTGGCCGCCGACCTCTTCGAAGACATGGAGCTGTTGTATCCGCTCTACCGCCTGCGCGAGGAAGGCATCGGGGTTGCCCTTGCCGGTCTCGACGGGGCACCGGTTACCGGGAAGAAGGGACACGGCCCGGTGGAGGTCGACACCACGGTGGACGCGGTCGGCGAGCCCGACTTCGACGCCCTCGTCATCCCAGGAGGGTTCGCTCCGGACAAACTGCGACGCTCGCCGGTCGTCCTGGACCTCGTCCGCGCCTTCGACCGGTCGATGAAGCCAATCGCCTTCATCTGCCATGCAGGGTGGGTCCCGATCTCGGCGGGGATCCTGAAGGGCCGCCGGGCGACGAGCGTCTCTGCCATTCGCGACGACATGGTCAATGCCGGTGTCGACTGGGTCGATGCCGAGGTCGTGGTGGACGGGAACCTGATCTCTGCCAGGACACCCGCCGACCTCGGCCCGTGGATGAAGGCGCTGCTGTCGGCCCTGGACTAGTGCCGCACCCGGCAGCAGTTGCGCGTGTTACCAGCTCACGGAGTCGCTCGTCCTGGGCATGACGATTGCGCCAGGCGATGGAGCGGCACATCGTCGAGTTCTGCTTGATGTGGCTCCGGTGATCGGTGTCGCCGACGGCGAAGGAGCGCAAGGCGGCGAAGCGGCACTCGAGTTACCAGCCCTGGGGGCAACGCCAAGGCGAAGAGGTCGATCAGCCCGAATGCTTCAGCCGATGGAGGGGACGCTCGATGCTGGCAATCACGCTCGTGGCGGAGACCGACCCTCCAGGGCCGGTTAACCAATATCCGGTTGAGGAAGGAGGCGGCGGTGGGGACGGAGGCGAGCTCGACGTTGTCGGCAGCCGCCCGCTCGCCTTCCGGTGGGTCCTTCGTCGGGGAGAGATATGGGCCGATGTTGTCGAGGGCGGGTGCGATGCGCAGTGAACCGGCCACGTGACGCTTGAGCGCCGCACCGTCGGGGTAGCACCCGCCCCAGTCCGCGAATGAGTGAGGGTGATCGTCGTCAAGCGGTCCAAGTCGTCCCGCGGGAGGCCGTTCTGAACTCGGCGCATCTGGCGGCGAGCCTTGGTCGTAAACCTGTAACCGGGCGCTCCTGTCGTCCCATCGGCGTCCAATTCGCCCGCCATCCCCGGCACCGATCGTTGCCGGTGGGACTGGAGCCCCATCTCACCGGGAGTGATCACGACGCATGTCGCCGCGTGTCGTGGTTCGCCCGTACGATAGATTGGAAAATCACGGCCGGCACCGTGAAGCCCCTCCCGAGCGGCCGAACCTGGAGGTCGCAGAACACGGGCATGTGCTCGGCTGAGCGACCCGTCGGCTCGCCCGCGACGCGTCCCTCCGCGGCCTGTGTCCCGCGAGCATACCATGAGGCCGTGCGGGCGCCCGAGACGCGATACGCCAAGGGCAGCGGTGCGAGCATCGCTTACCAGGTCCTGGGGGACGGACCGATCGACCTGGTGTGGTCGCCGCCGTTCATCTCGAACATCGAACTCTTCTGGGAAGAGCCATCGATGGCCCATTTTTTGCAGCGGCTGGCCTCGTTCTCCCGCCTGATCCTCTTCGACCGGCGCAACACGGGGAGCTCAGACCGGACCAAGGGGGCTCCCAGCTTTGAAGAGTTGGTCGACGACCTCCGATCTGTGCTGGACGCGGTGGGCTCCGAACGAGCCGCGCTTGTCGGTGCCTCCGAGGGAGGCTCGCACTGCGTCATGTTCGCCGCCACCTACCCGGAGCGGGTGAAGGCCTTGGTGCTCTATGGCACCAATGCCTGCTTCCGTTGGACGGAGGAGACCCCTTGGGGATGGACGGACAAGAACCTCGACCTGTTGCTGAGCCAGGTGAAGACGGACTGGGGGACCGCGGTCGGCGTCGACGCTTTTGCCCCCAGCCGTGCGGGTGACGAGCGGTTCCGCGAGTGGTGGGCCAAGCTGCTGCGGTTGGGAGTCAGTCCAGAGGGCGCCCTCGCCAACCTGCAGGTGGTGTTCGCCATCGACGTGCGGTCGGTGCTCCCGGCGGTGCGGGTGCCCACCCTGGTCATCCACCGGACCGGGGACCGGATTGTTCGAGTTCAGCACGGGCGGTACCTCGCCGAGAAGATCCCCGGAGCCCGACTCCTGGAAGTGCCCGGCGACGACCATTTCCCCTTCGTCGGCGATACCGAGGTGATCCTCGGGGAGATCGAGGAGTTCCTCACCGGGGCTCGTGCCCACACCGAGGTGGATCGGGTGTTGGCCACCGTCCTGTTCACCGACATCGTCGGCTCCACTCGCACCGCCCTTGAGTTGGGCGACCGCCGTTGGAGCGAGCTCCTCGACGCCTACGATCAACTCGTACGCCACGAGCTTGGTCGCTTCCGGGGCAAGCAGGTGAAGACGACGGGAGACGGCACCTTGGCCACCTTCGACAGTCCCGCCCGGGCCATCCGCTGCGGGAGCGCCATCCGAGACGGAGTCGGGCAGCTGGGGATCGCTGTGCGCGTAGGCCTGCACACGGGAGAGGTCGCGCTGCGCGGCGAGGACATTGCCGGCGCGACGGTCAACATCGCGGCGCGCACCGCCGCTCTGGCCCGAGCCGGCGAGGTTCTGGTGTCACGAACCGTCACCGACCTCGTTGCCGGATCGGGCTTCACCTTCGAGGACCGAGGTGAGCACGAGCTCAAAGGTGTTCCCGGATCCTGGAGACTGTATTCCGTACGGTTATAGCCGAGACCGTTGCAACTGAGTGAGCATTAACCTCAATCCACCGCGTAACCCCATCTGACCACCTGCCGATGACCAGCTGGTCGCGCGGGAACCGTTCTCGCCGCTGAAGTGCGTGCTGGTGCCGAGCGCGGTCACCGCCGACCAGAGGCTCTCGTGGTGGGCGGGATGTCAGCGCACTGATGGGGGTCGTCTGCGGCTGCGCCGACCGCGAAGTGACGCTTCAGGTGACCTCGACGCCGAGGGCGCGCAGGTTCGAAAGCGCCCGGGTGAACGGCTCCCGCCACGGCCAGTGGCTCGGTGCACGCAAGGTCGGGGTCCCCGAGCGCTTCACGAGTCGTCCGGGCAGCGAGACGAAGCGGCTGCGGATGGTCCGAGCGACGGCCCGACGGTGGTCTGCGTGGTCGTGGAGGCCGCCTTGGACCTGGGTCCAACGCAGCAGGTTGTGGGCCAAGACGGCGCAGCAGAGCCAGGCGCCGTTGGTAGGGACGCTGCCCGATGAGCTGCCCCATGCCCGCCCCCTCCTTCAGGTCGCGGATGTCGAGCTCTGCCTGGGGACGCTCACGGTGGAAGGCGTCGACTGCGAGCGCGCTGGTGTCAGGTCGGTGAGGAAGGCGAAGTGACCCCACACAGGCCACAGGGCTGCCTGGGGTCCGAGGAGCCGCATGCGCCGGAGAACGAGGCGCCTTCCGGTGTCGGTCGTCTCGGCGACGGCGGCCTCGCCACCTTGTGGGGAAGTGATTGGGACCCAGTCCTTGTCGGCGATGGTGGCGATGACCTGGGCGATCGCCTTGTTGTTCGCCGACAGGGCCACGGTGGAGGACACCTCCGGGAGCTCCCAGGCAGCAAGGGGGTCCTTCGACCACAACCCGAGTCGAAGCATCACGAGGGTCCCGTTCGCCCCGGCTCTGCGCAGGCGGGCGACGGGCTCTTCGACAACGCGCGTGGCGCCCCGCTGGGTGTTGGCCGACCCCGTGCGCAGCCGGGCGTGGCGCACCTCACCGGTGTCAGCACGCGTCGCCAGCAGTGGGTCCAGCCCCAGGACCTCGGTGGAGCCGGAGGCCGCGCCGGCGTTCGTCTTGCCGGTCACCTCGCAGGTGGTCGAGTCCACGTCGACGACGAGACGGGCCGGCAGGGTCATGGCGCTCCAGGCTCGCCGCAGGGCCTCACCGATGACGGCCTCGAGCTGGCGGACGTGCCTGAAGGTGAACGCCCGCAGGACGATGCCCAGCGTCGACGGTGCCATCACCCGGTGAGAGAGGACCGCTTCGGTTGCGCCAGCCCGCAACACGTCGGCCTGGTCGATATGGGTGGCGCCGGCGGCCATGGCGTGCACGAGGGTGAGCACCTTGCGCCCTGGGGAGAATCCGCCGAGCTTGGAGGGGATGCGCACCATCATGTCCACCAGCTGCTCGAGGCCGAGACGCTTCACGAGCCTGCCGACGAGCACCAGCCCGGCACTGGCCACGAGATCCGGCTCGTCGAAGGTCACCGCGATCCGGTCGATACCAGTGCGATACTGGCCTTTCTGGAAGTGCCTCCTTTGTGCTGCGGGAATCGGTGCGTTGAGAACACCTGTCCTCGCAGTGCAGGAGGCATTTTCCGCGGATACGCGCTGGCTACATTCAGGCGTTACGCGGTGGATCGAGGCTAACAACTCTCAAGCTGTGATCGATATGTGACCACTTCGCAACCTGCGAGGCCGGCGCCGACTCGGCACCCCACCTATCTGGTCTTATGTGGCAGCCCCAACGGGATTCGAACCCGTGTCTCCACCTTGAGAGGGTGGTGTCCTTGGCCACTAGACGATGGGGCCGAGAGCCCGATCGGGCGGGGCCATCGTAGCCGACAGCGTCCCTGCGGTCCGACGGTGCGGCGCGCCCGGGGGGAGTCGTACCAGCCGTCACAGGCGCGTTCCTCCAGCACGACCGGGGTGGCGCGTGCCGGCGGCGGTGCGACCCTTGTCGCCAGGGGCCAGTGGGTGTTGACTGGGGCTGGTGCGACGAGTCCGATCGGCCCGACCTGCGATGTTCGGGATGGCTGCGGGGCTGGCACTGGTCTTGGCCTCCCCTGGGGCGGCTGTGGCAGGCTCGGGGTACGCAGCTCACAGCGTTCCGGCCATTCGGACCACACCCGTCGGTCACATCAGCTACTCGGCCAATTGGGCCGGCTATGTCGCATCCGGGACAAACGGTGCGTTCGATCAGGTGTCAGCCACCTGGGTGGTGCCGGCGTTGACGTGTTCGTCGGGGCAGACGTCGTACTCGGCCTCGTGGGTCGGCCTCGACGGGTGGAACAGCTCGACCGTCGAGCAAACAGGGACGGATGCGAACTGCCGGAACGGAACGCCCACCTATGACGCGTGGTACGAGGCCTTCCCGAAGCTGCCCACCGTGTGCCCGTTCGCCGTGGCCCAGGGTGATACCGTCACGGCGTCGGTGACCTTTGCCGGTGGGAGGTTCACGGTCTCGCTGGTCGACGGGACCAGCTCTTGTGGCACGACCTTCTTGCTTCGCCGGGCGCAGCGCTCCTCGGCCGAGGTTATCGTGGAGGCGCCCTCGTCCAACCACAGCTTCCGGGGTATCCTGCCACTGGCCGACTTCCAGACGGCGTCGTTTGGCGGTGCCACGGTCGACGGCGAGTCGCTGGCAGCCACCAGCCCCATCGAGGTGGTCATGACGACGACGGGCACGTCGGCGGGAACGGTGAAGGCCGATCCGGAGGACTCCCTGAACGGCGCCTCCTTCTCGGTCACCTGGTTCCACGCCTAGCGGTTGGCGTAGCGCACCGACCGTCGCACGCACCTGTTCCGCGGCATCGCGTGGTCGCCGGACTCGCTGGTGCCGGTGCCCGCCGCCAGACGCCCGCCGCCAGACGCCGGGCCCGCACCAGGCCGCTGACACGTTCTCCAGGTTCTTCTGTTGTACGCTAGAAGTACACAGGAGGGAGGCTGGTGGTGACGGTCGACAGCGCCGACGTGCAGCTCGAGGCAAGGGCTCTGGGAGACCCGACCCGGTACCGCCTGTTCCGGTACATCGCCGATGCCGACCGGCCGGTGGGGGTTGGCGAGCTGACGGACCTGGTGCGCCTCAACCACAACGCCGTGCGCCAGCACCTGAAGGTGCTGCGGGAGGCGGGCCTCGTGCTCGAGGAGGTCGAGCAGCGGGATCGTCCGGGCCGACCCCGGCTCCTTTATCGGCTCCATCCAGAGATCGCCGGCAGCTGGGGCACGCCAGGTGCCTACGAGTGGTTGGCACAGATGCTCAGCCGGGCCATCCGGGACAAGATGACCCCGAAGGAGGCCGGCTGGCGCGAAGGTCGCGCCCGGGCAGCGGCGCTGGCCGGTGGCGGTGACCCCGCGGAGTTGCTCGAGCAGGAGATGGTCCAGCGGGGCTTTCGACCCGTGCGCGACGGGAGTGGCCAGCGGACGGTGTTCGTGCTCGGCCGATGCCCTTTCGCCGCCGTCGCCGGCCAGGATCCGCATACCGTGTGCCAGCTGCACCTCGGGCTCGCCGAGGGCCTGGTGGACGGCCTGGGTGGCCTGGCCGTCGAGCGGTTGGTGGTGAAGAATCCGCAACGCGCGGGATGCCGGCTGGTCGTGCGCCGAGTGGAGGCGGGACGTGGCGCTGCACATACGGGCCCGGTGGCGGGCCCGGCACGCACGAGGCCGAGGATAGGTCGCAGCGCGCCTTCGTGAGACTCGGGCGTGAGACGTCGGGCTGTCCTGCCGGCGCCGGCTGATGTCCACGGCCGGTGCTCACGCAGGCTGTCGTGCCAGGCTTGCGAGGTCCACCTCCGGATCGGCCAGGATGCTCGCCTTGACGGATTGCCGGGACCGGACGAGGGTTTCCAGTGCGTCGGACTGGTCCCACACGTTGGCGTTCATGGCGGCGAGCACGGCACCGTGCTGGAGCCAGAAGGCAATGAACCGGTGCTGGGCGGGATCGCCCCGGAACACCACCTCGTCGAACGACGGGGCCCAACCCCGGTATTCCATGCCCAGGTCGTACTGGTCGGAGAAGAAGTAGGGCGTCTTGTCATAGGGAATGCGACGCCCGAGCATGTTGCGGGCGGCCGCAGGACCCTGGTTGAGCGCAGCGGACCAGTGCTCGAGGCGGATGCGGCGGCCGTAGCGGGGCGAGCGGACGCTGGCGACGTCACCCGCGGCGAACACGTTCCGCACGCTGGTCTGCAGGAACTCGTCGGTGACGACCCCGTCGTCGATCTGGATCCCGGCCGCCTGGGCGAGCTCGGTGCGAGGCGTCACGCCCACACCGAGCACGACCACCCCCGCTGGCAACACTGTGCCGTCGGTCAGCCGGACCTCCTCGACCCGATCCGAACCGGCGAAGGACTCGACACCGACGCCGAAGCGGAGCCGGACACCGTGCTCGGCGTGCAGGTCGCGGTACACGGCACCGACCTCTGTGCCCAGGACCCGCTCGAGTGGTACGGACCCCAACTCGACCACGGTGACCTCGGCTCCCAGCTGGCGAGCCGAGGCGGCGACCTCGGCGCCGATCCATCCGGCGCCGATCACCACGACGGGTTCTGCCGCCGAGACGGCGTGCCGCAACCTGTCGGCGTCCGCCACGGTTCGCAAGGTGTGGACCCCGGGGAGATCTACCCCGGGAAGCGGCGGGCGCCGCGGAGTGGCACCGGTGGCGAGCAGGAGGCGGTCATAGGCCAAGCGCTCACCGGTTGACAGCTCGACCTCCGAGCGCTCGGGTACCACGGCGGTCACTGTGGTGGCAAGGCGCAATTCGATCTGCCGGTCGTCGTAGAAGGCAGCGTCGTGGACCGCCGCCGCATCGAATTCGACCTCGCCGCGCAGGTACGCCTTGGACAGCGGTGGGCGCTCGTAGGGGCGCACCGCCTCCTCGCCCACGAGCACGATCCGACCGTCGAACCCCTCGTCGCGCAGCGTTTCGGCGGCCTTCGCCCCGGCGAGGCTCGCACCGACGATGACGAACGTCTGTGACGGCGCCATGCCCATACCTCCTCCGTGGTTTCCCGGCACCGGGGTCGACCGGCGGCGGGTGCGGTGCAGCAGGTACCCGCCGGGATCCGGCGAGCACCTGCCGTCTTGGATCTGATCCTTGCCGCTGGCCCGGAGCCTCGCACGACCCGTCCCTGTCACGGGGGGGCCGGGCCGTGTCGCACCCCGTCGGCGTCGTTCTCAGCTCTTCGAACGCCGCACCAGGCGTGCCGGGGCGTAGACCGCAGACAGGCGAGCGAGAGCCAAAGCTGCCAGCATCAGGCCGAAGTCGCGCAGCGCGATGTCCCAGAACACCAGGGTGTGTCCACCCACGGCCGCGCTCTTCACGATCAGGTCGGTGACGATGCCGCCGAGCCATCCGGCTACCACGTACGGAGCCAGGCGGGGCAGGACCAGCATCAGCAGCCCGGCCACGATCTCGATCACGCCCACGCCGTACATGAAGTGCTGTGGTGACACGCTCAGGAAGTTGGAAAAGCCGACCCAGAGGTACTTGGGCCACTGCGTCATCCAGTTGAAGAACTTGTCCACGCCGAAGAGGATCGGCGCCACCACGAACGCGGTTCGAAGGACCAGGTACGCCTGGTAGGCGGGTTCACGGATCCGGCCCGACCGGATCGGTGCCAACAGGTCCGGCGTGCGGTGCGTGGTGGGATGCAGCGTCGAGGTGGGAACAGCTGCCATGGCACCCTCCTTTCTAAACTCTATATACTTAAACGATAGAGACCCACGGAAATTCCGTCAACATCTATATTTCTTAGAATGTCGTCATGACGAGCCTGGACGAGCAATGGGCCGCTCTCGCCGCCCTGGCCGAGCCGCTGCGTCGGCGCCTCTACCTCCACGTGGTGTCGTCGGCCGGCTTGGTCAGCCGGGACGACGCGGCCGCGGCGATGGGCGTGCCGCGGTCGGTGGCCGCGTTCCACCTCGACAAGCTGGTGGGAGCGGGCTTGCTCGAGGTCGAGTACCGGCGGCCACCTGGGCGGGCCGGCCCGGGAGCCGGGAGGCCGGCCAAGCACTACCGCCGTGCTCGGCGGGAGTTCGCGGTGAGCGTCCCCGAACGGCACTACGACGTGGTTGCCAGCTTGCTGGCGGAGGCCGCCCGGGAAGTGCAGGCGCCCGGCCAACCGCTGAAGGAGGCGCTGCACGCCGCCGCGCGCCGGCACGGCCAGGGGCTCGGGGCGGCAGCTGCGTTCGGCGGGGGGTCGGGCCGACCGATTCTCGACCAGCTCGCCGAGGTCCTCGCTGGCGAGGGCTACGAGCCGCGCCGAGAGTCGGGAGCGTTGACCCTCGTCAACTGCCCCTTCCAGGCACTGGCCGCTGCCTATCCCGACCTGGTGTGCGGCATGAACCACGAACTGGTGGCCGGCCTCATCGAGCGCCTCGACGCGCCCGGAGTTGTCGCCGTGTTGGATCCGGGTCCGGATCGGTGCTGCGTACGCGTCCTCGTCGACGGCGGACACAGCGCGCATTGACGCCGGTGCCCCGGCGAGGATGGCGGGCCACGCCCGCGGTCGGCCGCCGTCAGGTCCCGAGGCCGAGTGCGCCCGCCGCCGTTTGCAGGGCGGAGACGTGGGCGTCGACCCCGTCACGCCCTGCTCCCATGGTGTTGATCGTCAGGTGGGACGCTCCGGCTCGACGCCACCGCTCGACGTGGTCGAGGAGTTGCTCCACCCCGCCCTCCCCGAACGCGACCCTGCCTTCCATGCCCACGGCATCAGGATCGCGACCGGCGGCCACCGCCCCCTCGGACACCACGGCCCGTGCCTCGTCGAGCTTGGGGCCGGGGGGCAGCAGCGGGAACCAGCCGTCGGCCAGCCGGCCAGCGCGCCGGAAGGCGGGAGGGGAGGCAGCGCCGAACCAGATCGGGATGGGTCGCTGCACCGGCAACGGCGCGAGCCCCGCACCGGTCACGGTGTGGTGCACGCCGTGGAACGTGACAGACTCCTCGGTCCACAGCAGGCGGAGGAGTGCCACCTGCTCGTCGACACGGCGTCCCCTGGTCGAGAAGTCCTGGCCGAGTGCCTCGTACTCGACGGCGTTCCAGCCCAGGCCGACCCCCAGACGGAACCGACCGCCCGTCAGCAGGTCCACCTCGGCTGCTTGCTTGGCGACGAGCGCCGTCTGGCGCTGGGGGAGGATGAGGATGCCGGTGACCAGCTCGAGCGAGGTGATCGCCGCCAGGAACCCGAACATCACGAGTGGCTCGTGGAAGCGGGAGCGCAGATCGTAGGGACCGGACCAGCCCTGGTGGACGGCGGGGTCGGCGCCGAGGACGTGGTCGTAGGCGAGCACATGGGTGAACCCGAGCGCCTCGACCGCCTGTCCGTAGGCACGCACCGCGCCGGCGTCGGGTTCGATCTCGGTCTGAGGGAAAACGGCACCGATCCGCATGGCCCTGTTCTAGCCGCCACCGGCCGGGGCGGTGCGCCGTCGCGTCCGCCGGGCGCGCTGGCACGCGGCGGCCAGCGCCACGACCATCGACCCCAATACGGCCACCCACGCGGCGAACCCCACCCAGACCCACACCCGGGCAACCGACACCATGAACCCGAGGTGCGCAGCTCGTCCCAGTGACACCGAGGCCACGGCGTACATGCCGAGAGGGAACACCATGCTCCACAAGCGCGGCTCGTAGCTGAGGGGGAAGCGGCGTAGCACGTGGCGCCACAGGCCGAACAGCACCAACAGCGGGATCCACCACGTGCCGAACGACCACAACACGACGGACATGCCGACCACGAACGGGTGCAGCTCGCCGATGGGGAACGCGCCGATGGACGCCGGCAGGATGACGATGCCAGCAGCAGCGCGCACGCTGATGGCCGTGGCGCCCATGGCGATCCAATAGGCCGGGCCCATCTCCTGCGGTGTCACCTCCACGACCATCAGGCGCAGCAGGATGATCACCATCAGGGACAGGTACAGCACGATCCCCACGCCCCACAGACACACGGCAGTCTCCGCCAGGGCTTCCCGGAATGCAGTTCCCCGTGCCCAGCTGACCAGCGACGACGCCACGATTGCCAGGGACTGCGTGGCGACGACCCAGATGAGCCAGGTGCCATTGAACTCCCGCAGCACCGGCCGGTGCGCCCGGGCCACGATCGACCACGGCAACCCGTAGTTGAGCACCAGCCACGCGAGGGCGGCTGCCACGCCGAGGCCGGCGGCCACCGCCGGGTAGCCAGCCATCAGGAGCCGGGTGCCCAGCACGTCGGCTCCGGCGACGAACGTGAAGTACGTCATCGCCACCGTGGGGTCGCGCAGGTTGCGCCGGACGAACGGGGTGAACAGCAGGCTGCGGGCGACGTATGCGGCGACTAGCCCGGCGAAGGCTGCCACCGTCACCCCGAGCACGATGTCGGAGATCAGGTGGTGACCCAGCAACTCGGTGCCGATCGAGACGATGCCGCTGGCCATGACCCAAGCGAAGTACCCCGGGTCCAAGGTGGCCAGCGCCCGGGCCATCGGTCCCACCGGCAGCGGCGGGAGAGGTTCGTCGTGCGCTTCGTCCTCAAAGGACGGTGGGCTGGCGCCGGCGGCGGGGGCGATGGCGGGATCAGTACCGGACACCGATCCGCCGCCAGCGCCGGCCGCTGGTTCCCGGTTCGTTGGGACGGACCGCCACGCGGCTGCGGATCACGATGAACGGCCGCCACAGGTACCACAGTGGATAGCTCCAGGCGTGGACCAGGCGCGTGAAGGGCCACAGACCGATCACGGCCCACGCCGCGGTCGCGTGTACCTGGTAGATGAGCGGCGCGTGAGCGACCGCCACCACGTCGGGGTTGCCCGAGAACAGCCCGCGGAACCACAGGGCCACGCTCTGGCGGTAGTCGTAGCCGCTGCCGAGGAGGCCCACGCCCACCGTTTCGGCGATACCCAGCACGATGACGATGGCGAGGAGCACCAGGGCGACCCAGTCGACAGCGCTCGTGGTGGCGCGCACGCGGGCCACGAACAGGCGTCGGGCTGCCAGCACCGCCACACCACTGATGACCAGGACGGCTGCCAGGGTGCCGGCGGCGGCCGCGAACCAGCGGTACGCACTCTCAGGGATGCCGATCGATGCGGTCCAGCGTTCGGGGATCAGGATGCCGATCACGTGTCCGGCGATGGCGGCGAAGGTGCCGTAGTGGAACACCGGGCTGCCCCACTTGAGCAGGCGTCGCTCCTGCAGCTGCGTCGAGCGGCTGGTCCACCCGAACTGGTCGTATCGGTACCGCCACACGTGCCCGATGACGAAGGTGGCGAGGGCCACATACGGGAGGATCACCCACCAGAAGAGCTGGAACCCACTGACGCCTTGGAGGACGCTGGTCGCGAGCACGGTGCTCGTGTGAGGCACGGGGTTCATGGGGCGCCCCCGCCTCGGGTCGTGATCCCGTGCGCCAGCACCTCGGGCGGCGCCAGGGGTCTGGGTTGGCCGTGCGCGGTCACGGCCCGAACCGGCCTCGACCGTCGCCACCTGGGAAGCACCACGTGCGATGGCGTCCCGAGCACGGCCGTCACCGCTCCCACCACGGTGGCGTAGGGGCTCTCGGCGCGTTCGAGCGCGTGCTGCAGGGTGTCGAGCTCGGCACGGAACTCGCCCAGCAAGGCGACGCCCTCACGGTGCACAGCCGCGAGCTCCAACATGGCGGGCAGGAAGTCGGGTAGCTCGCCCGGGCGCAGCCGCACGCCAGCGGCACGGTAGGCGTCTGCCAGTTCGGCGAGCGCCGCGCCCCGCTCACGGGTGTCGCCGTGTCGGTAGTAGGTGAGGTGCAGGGTCCGGCGCCGGGCCAGGTCAAAGGTGTCGACGTAGCGGGCCGCCGCTGCTGTCGGCCCAGCGCTACCGAGCCGGCTGCAGGCCATGGCAAGCTGCGTCCGCGCTCGGCGATCACCCACCGCCGCCAGGCGGGTGCGTACGGCCTCGAGGTCCTCGGCGAAGGTGTCGTCGGGGTACGACAGCAATGCCGCGGCGCAGCCGAAGACCAGCTCGGCGCCTCGACTCCTCACCGCTCTGCCCCCGGCATCGTCGAGGGCGCTGTGCGGGTCACCCGGAGGTGCAGCCTGCCCTTGGTGTCGCGGCCCACCACAGGGCCCTCACCTGCTTCGCCGAGGTGGAACTCCGCCACATCGGTACCGGAGGCGCCGTCGGCTGCGATGCCGCAGCCAGAGGCTGCATGCTGCGCCAGCAGCCGGCCGGCCTGCTCCGCATGCGCTGGCGGTACGACGTAACGGTCTTCGTAGCGCGCGATGGCCAGCAGCCGGAACAGGTCCTCGACGTCCGTCATGGACATCCCCGCAGCTGCTGCCGCTGCTGCCGGGTCGCCCGTGCCCAGTTGGGAGGCGCGCATGGCGCTCCGGACGACGGCGAGACGGCGCAGGGCGTCGCGCACGGGATCGAGCTGCCCCACGGTGAAGAGGTTGGCCAGGTATTGCAGCGGGATCCGCAGCGCATCGATGGTGGCGAACACGGCGTCCGCGTCTGCGTCGGCCGAGCTGCCGGTCGCCGCTGCACCGGCCACTGGCGACAGCGGCGGGATGTACCACACCATCGGCATGGTGCGGTACTCCGGGTGCAGTGGCAGGGCGACCCGGTGCCGGGCGATGAGCGCATAGGCCGGCGAACGCCGGGCGGCGCCCAGCCAGTCGTGGGGGATACCCGATCGTTCGGCCGCGTCCACCACCTGTGGGTCCTCTGGGTCGAGGAACACCGACAGTTGCGCCTCGTACAGGTCCTCCGGACGGGCGGTGGCGGCCGCTTCGGTGACGGCATCCGCGTCGTAGAGGACCAACCCGAGGTAGCGAAGGCGGCCCACGCACGTCTCGGAGCAGATGGTGGGGAGGCCAGCCTCGATACGCGGGAAGCAGAGCGTGCACTTCTCCGCTTTGCCCGTCCTGTGGTTGAAATAGACCTTCTTGTACGGGCAGCCAGACACGCAGAAGCGCCATCCTCGGCAGCGGTCCTGGTCCACGAGGACGATGCCGTCCTCGGCCCGCTTGTACATGGCACCCGACGGACAGGAGGCGACGCAACTCGGGTTCAGGCAGTGCTCGCAGATGCGCGGCAGGTAGAACATGAACACCGACTCGAACTCCAGGCGAACCTGCTCCGCCATGCGAGCCAGGTTGGGGTCGTCGTGGGCTCGCTCCGGCGCACCCGCCAGGTCGTCCTCCCAATTGGCGCCCCAGGTAGGGTTGAGCTCGCGGCCCGTCAGGGCCGATCGCGTCGAAACCGACGGCGCCGTCGTGCCTGCTGGCGCAGTGATCAGACGTGCGTAGTCGTAGGTGAACGGATCGTGGTAGTCGTCGATGGTGGGCAGGTCGGGGTTGTAGAAGATCGACGCCAGTCGACGCAGCCTGCTGCCGCTGCGCAGCCGCAATCGGCCCCGGCGGTCGAGCGTCCAGCCGCCCTTCCAGTGGTCCTGGTCCTCGTAGCGTTTCGGGTAGCCCAGTCCTGGCTTGGTCTCGACGTTGTTGAAGTAGACGTACTCCGTTCCGGGCCGGTTGGTCCATGTCTGCTTGCACGTCACCGAGCAGGTGTGGCAGCCGATGCACTTGTCGAGGTTCATCACCATGGCGACCTGGGCCATGACGTGCATCACACCACCGTCCATCGACGCGTTGGGCGCATCAGAAGGCGATCTCCTGGGATCGGCGCCGGATCACCGCCAGCTCGTCGCGCTGTGATCCTGTGGGACCGTAGTAGTTGAACGCGTAGGACAATTGGCCGTAGCCGCCGATCATGTGGCTCGGCTTCATCACCACCCGGGTCAGTGAGTTGTCGGTCCCCCCATGGAGACCCGACAATTCCGAGATCGGCATCTGCAGGTGCCGGTCGATGGCGTGGTACATCATGACCGTACCCGCTGGCAGGCGATGGGTCACGGCCGCCCGCGCCACCGTGACGCCGTTGCGGTTGTAGGCCTCGATCCAGTCGTTGTCCGCCACGCCGATGCGCGTTGCGTCGAGATGGCTGAGCCAGATGACCGGACCGCCCCGGAACAGATTGAGCATGTGCAGGTTGTCCTGGTACTCGGAGTGGATCGACCACTTGGAGTGGGGGGTGAGGAAGCGAACGACGAGCTGCTCCCCGCCGAGCTCTGCACGTCGCTGGTCGCCGAACGCCGCGGCGAGATCCAACGGTGGCCGGTAGACGGGTAGCCACTCGCCCAGCTCGGCGATCCAGTCGTGGTCGAGGAAGAAGTGCTGCCGGCCCGTCACGGTGTGCCAGGGCTTCATGCGCTCCACGTTGATCGTGAACGGTGCATAGCGCCTGCGCTCGGACTCTGCCCCCGACCATTCGGGTGAGCAGATGACGGTGCGGGGCTGGGTGACCGTGTCCGCGAAGGTGATGCGGTCGCCTGCCCGTTCGTGGGCCAGATCGGCGAGGTCGACGCCGGTGCGCTCCTCGAGCGCCTCGAACCCCGCGACGGCCAGGCGGCCGTTGGTGGTGCCGGACAGGGCCAGGATCGCCTCGCAGAACAGGTCGTCGCGGTCCAGCCTGGGACGCCCGTCCGCGACGCCGCCGCGCACGGTACCGTTGCGCGATCGGAGATAGGACACCTCTTCGCCCACCGGCATCCGCACACCTTTGATGGTGGCACCGTGCTCCTCGACCAGCGGGCCGAGCGCTCGCCAGCGCTCGGCCAGCCGCGGGTAATCGCGTTCGACCACGACCAGGCGTGGCATGCTCCGGCCGGGCTCGGGCTCGACGTCACCCGCCTGCCAGTCCAGCACCCTTCCTCCGGGCTGTGCACATTCGTCGGGGGTGTCGTGCATCAGGGCGCTGGCCACCACGTCGCGGCGCGTCCCGAGATGGTCCTCGGCCAGCCGCGAGAACGCCGCCGCCAGGTCGGAGAAGTACTCGAAGTCCGTGCGAGCCTCCCACGGCGGCGCGATGGCCGGGTTGAAGCTGTGCACGAAGGGGTGCATGTCGGTCGAGGACAGGTCGTGCTTCTCGTACCAGGTCGCGGCGGGCAGGACGACATCGGCATAGATCCCGGTCGAGGTCATGCGGAAATCGATGTTCACCAGGAGGTCGAGCTTCCCCTCGGGGGCCGGATCCCGCCACCTGACCTCTGCCGGTCGTGACCCTTCGGGGCACTCCTGCGCGGCCACGGCGTGGTCGGCGCCCAGCAGGTGCCGGAGGAAGTACTCATGACCCTTGCCCGACGATCCGAGCAGGTTGGAGCGCCACACGGTGAGCACCCGGGGAAAGTTGGCCGGATCGTCCGGGTCCGTGGCGGCGAAGTGCAACCGGCCGGCTCGCAACTCGCGCACGATGTAGTCGTCGACGCCCAGCCCGGCGGCAGCTGCCTCGTCCGCCAGGTCGAGGGGGTTGCGGTCGAAGGTGGGGTGAGAAGGCAGCCAGCCCATCCTGGCGGCCTGTGCGTTCAGATCGGCGATCGAGCGCCCGGCGAACCTACCCGTGCCCAGTGCGCTGGCGAGCTCGTTCGGAGCGAAGCCCTCGTAGCGCCACTGGTCGGTGGCCAGGTACCAAAACGGCGTGGAGGGCATGTGGCGCGCGGGGCGGACCCAGTCGTAGGCGAAGGCAAGGGTGAACCATCCCGTGAGAGGCCGGACCTTCTCCTGGCCCACGTAGTGCGCCCACCCCCCTCCGTTGCGGCCCTCGCAGCCGCACAGCAGGAGCAGTGCCAGGAAGCTCCGGTAGATCTGGTCGGAGTGGAACCAGTGGTTGGTGCCAGCCCCCATGGCGATCATCGAGCGGCCGCCGGAGACCTCGGCGTTGCGAGCGAACTCCCGGGCGACCCGGGTGGCGGCCGCCGCCGGCACCGAGGTGATGCGTTCCTGCCACGCCGGGGTGTAGGGGACCGAGGCGTCGTCGTAGGAAGCGGGCCAGTCGCCCGGCAGGTCGGGCCGAGCCACGCCGTAGTGAGCCATCACGAGGTCGAAGACGGTGGTGACGAGGTGGCCGGCCAGCTCCAACGCGGGCACGCCCCGGCGCAGGACCGCGCCGCCTGGTCCGCTTCCCACGTCAAAGCGCGGGAGCTCGACGGGGACCGGTTCGGCGTCAGCGTGGCCGTAGAGGCTGAGCGCGGGGACGATGTCCCCCAGGTGCAGGTTCCAGCGTCCGGCACCCGATGCCGTCCAGCGGAAACCGAGCGAGCCGTTGGGGACAGCAGGGGAACCGGTCGCTTCGTCGAAGACGACCGTCTTCCACGCCGCACCCTCCGTGGTGTCGCCCAGGTCGGTGGCCGTGACGAAGTGGCCGGGCACGAACGCGTCGCCCCGTGGCACCAAGGTCACGAGGAAGGGCAGGTCGGTGTACGTGCGGGCGTACTCGACGAATCGCGGCACGGGTCGGTCCCGGTAGTACTCCGACAGGACGACATGGCCCATGGCCATGGCCAGGGCGGCGTCCGTGCCCGGTGCGCACGCCAGCCAGTCGTCGGCGAACTTCGTGTGGTCCGAGTAGTCGGGTGACACCACCACGACCTTCTGGCCCCGGTAGCGGGCCTCGGTCATGAAATGGGCGTCGGGGGTCCGGGTGATCGGCAGGTTGGTGCCCCACAGGATCAGGTACGAAGCGTTCCACCAGTCCGCTGACTCCGGGACGTCGGTCTGGTCGCCGAAAGTCTGAGGTGACGCCACAGGGAGGTCCGCGTACCAGTCGTAGAAGGAGAGGACGACACCCCCGAGCAGGGAGTAGAAGCGGGTGCCGGCTGCGTAGGAGGCCATCGACATGGCGGGGATGACCGTGAAGCCCGCCACGCGGTCTGGCCCGAACGCCGCCGTGGTGTGGACGTGGGCGGCTGCCACCAGCTCGAGGACTTCGTGCCAGGGGGCTCGCACGAACCCGCCCCGACCGCGGGCCTGCTTGTATCGGCGAGCCCGTTCGGGATCCGAGGTGAGCTCTGCCCACGCCGCCACCGGGTCGCCGAGCCGGGCGCGCGCCTCACGGTAGAGCTCGAGGAGCTCGCCTCGCACGTACGGGTAGCGGACCCGGGCCGGCGAGTACGTGTACCACGAGAACGACGCGCCGCGCGGGCAACCCCGTGGTTCGTACTCCGGAGAGTCGGGACCGATCGACGGGTAGTCGACGGCCTGCGTCTCCCACGTGATGATGCCGTCCTTGACGAATACCCGCCACGAGCATGATCCGGTGCAATTCACGCCGTGGGTCGAGCGCACCACCTTGTCGTGGCGCCAGCGTTCCCGGTAGAACTCCTCGGCGTGCCTGCCGCCGCGGCGGTGCAGCTCTCGCCCGTCGGCCGACGCCTTGCCGGGCAGGAGGTACCGGGCAGCGCGCACAAGACCGCTGTCTGCCAACCCCGTGCCACCGGATGCCGCCTCTGGTGCCCGCTCGACGTGGGTCGCCCGCGGCGTGCCGGTGGGCCGGGTCGTCACCGTGCCTCCGTCGAGTGGCCCGATGGGATTCTCACCATGGCACCTCGCCCCTCTCGACGGACGAACCAGGGCACGGGCCCAGCCTGCCAGGTCCTCAGCCGAGCCTCAAGCACCGGTTCCCCACAGGAATCTCCACGGTATAGTAGAAGAACATGAGCCGAGCGGCACAGCCCGGTGGTCGGGGCCGCGCACGGCGAGACGGCGTGGAGGGAGCTCCGTGAAGGTCTGGATCGACCAGGACCTGTGCACCGGCGACGGGCTGTGCGAGGAGATCTGTCCCCAGGTGTTCACGCTGCTCGACGACGGGCTGGCCTATGTCAAAGAGGGCGATCGGGTGCTCAGCGATCCCGGCGGGGCCGCTGGTGTGGCGGCAGTTCCCGAGGAGCTCGAGGACGCCGTGCGCGAGGCAGCCGAGGAGTGTCCGGGTGAGTGCATCTTCATCAGTGAGTAGCGATGCCGCCAGCGGACCGTGGCTGATGCATCGGCGAGTGGCGTCGGGCCGGCTCGGTGGGGGGTGGGCCGGGAGCGAGTCGCCGGTGCGGTGGCACCGAGGAGGCACCGGGAAGGGAGGTACCAGGTGGCAGGGACCGTGACCGGATCCACCGGGGATGCATCCACCAGCGGGCCGCTCGAGATCGGCGGCGCCCGGGTCCGGGTCGCGCCGGAGAACCCGGTGGCGCTCGCCTGGGAGGCGCTCGGGTGCGTCTACGACCCGGAGCTGTGCCTGGACGTGGTCTCGTTGGGGCTCGTCTACGACGTGCGCGAGGAGCAGGGCGTCGTGGTGGTCGAGATGACGCTGACCACGCCGGGGTGCCCGGCGGCAGAGAGCCTGCCGGACATGGCGAAGCTGGCCGTGGCGCAGGCGGTGGGTCCGGCGGTCGGCGTCGAGGTCCGGGTCGTGTGGGACCCGCCGTGGAGCCCGGCCATGATGAATGACGAGGCGGCTGGCGCGCTGGGCTTCCGCCTGGGGTGAGCACCGAGCGGGGGCCACGAGCGTGTTGGTGGCGGGCCTGCGCCGTTGCAAGAAGCCCCGGGGTGTCCCGGGCCGGGCATCGTGGCAGGTGGATACGGTGGGCGTGATCCCTGCAGCCTGACGGGAGACCATGCCGGAGGTGGGAGACCGTGGCTGAGCCGAACGTCGAGATCGTGCGGGTCTATGACGACCCGGGCCGCCGCCGGGGTGAGCACCGTGTCCTGGTTGACCGTCTGTGGCCGCGCGGGCTGGCCAAGGAGGCGGTGGACCATGACGAGTGGGCCAAGGACGTGGCGCCCAGTGCCGAGCTGCGGCGCTGGTACGGACACGTTCCCGAGCGCTTCGCCGAGTTCTCCCGCCGCTACCGTCGTGAGCTCGCGCAGCCGCCTGCGGCCGACGCGGTCGCCCGGCTGCGAGCCGTCGCCGCCCGCCAGCGGCTGGTCCTGCTGACGGCGACCAAGGACGTCGACCGATCGGGTGCAGCCGTGCTGGCCTCGGTGCTCACCGGCAGGCACTAGGGCCGTGCGCAGCGCCGTGCACGGCATGCCCCGCATCGGCGAGGGCCGGGCGCTGAAGTGGGCGCTCGAGGGCTACTGGGCGGGCCGGCTGGACGCCGCGGCGCTGCAGGCGGTGGCTGCGACCGTGCGGCGACGCAACTGGGAGGTGATGCGCGCCGCTGGCGTGTCCTTCGTGCCGTCCAACGACTTCTCCCTCTACGACCACGTCCTCGACGCTGCGTTGGCGGTGGGTGCGGTGCCGGAGCGATTCCGAACCGGCGATGGCCCTGTTGACCTCGACGCCTATTTCGCCATGGCCAGGGGGGGCGAGGTCGCAGGACGGCCGGTTGCGCCGCTCGAGCTCACCAAGTGGTTCGACACCAACTACCACCACCTCGTCCCGGAGATCGGGCCGGGCACGGCGCTGCACGCGGATACCACCAAGGCGTGTGCGGAGTACGCAGAGGCGGCGCACCTCGGGGTCCCGACGACCCCGGTCCTGCTCGGTCCCCTCACCTTGCTGGCGCGCAGCGTGCCGGGGCTGGCGGACAGCGAGGCGAGCCGGACCTTCGACCGCCTCGTTGCCTGCTACGGCGAGCTGCTCGCCGCCCTCGCCCGCCAGGGGGCGACGTGGGTGCGCCTGGACGAGCCCGCCTTGGTGCAGGACCGCTCCGGCGACGAGCTGCAGCTGGTGCAGCATGCCTACCAGCGGCTGGCTGCTGCGAGCGAGCGTCCCGCACTGGTGATCTCCACGTACTTCGGGCACGTGGGGCAGGCGATGGCCATCCTGCGTGAGCTGCCAGTTGAGGGCATCGGGCTCGACTTCTGCCGCGGGCGGCACAACCTCGCCCTCCTCGAGGAGGTGGGCGGCATCGGTGACAAGCTGCTGTTCGCCGGGGTGGTCGACGGTCGCAACGTCTGGGTGAACGACCTCCACGCCTCCCTTGCCCTGCTGGAGCGGGTGGCGGCGTCGTGCAGGGAGGTGGTGGTGTCGACCTCGTGCTCCCTGGCGCACGTCCCCCTTGGCCTCGACGCCGAGACCGATCTCGACCCCGAGGTTCGCCCGTGGTTGGCCTTCGCCCGGGAGAAGCTGGCCGAGCTGCGTGTGCTGGCGCGGGGTGCGGCCGAGGGCCGCGAGGCCATTGCCGAGGCCCTGGCGGCCAACCAGGCTGCGATGGCAGCTCGCCGGAGCTCTCCCCGCGTGGTCGATCCGGCCGTGCGCCGGGCACTCGACGAGCTGCCGGCCGACCCCCGGCGAGCCGAGCCGCTCGAGACACGAGTCGCCCGCCAGCGGTCGCTGTTGGGCTTGCCGCTGCTGCCGACCACCACCATCGGGTCGTTCCCCCAGACCGCCGAGCTCCGCGCTGCTCGCGCCGCGCTGCGAACGGGTCGGTCGACGCTCGCCGAGTACCACCAGCACGTGCGAGCCGAGATCGACCGGGCCATCGACTTGCAGGAAGCGCTCGGCATGGACGTCCTGGTGCACGGGGAGCCCGAGCGCGACGACATGGTCCGGTACTTCGCGACGCAGCTGGAGGGATTCGTGCTGCCCGAGGAGGGTTGGGTCCAGTCCTACGGCTCGCGCTGCGTCCGCCCACCCGTGCTCTTCGGTGACGTCGTCCGCCGCGCCCCGATGACCCTCGAGTGGATCCGCCACGCGCGCTCGCGCGCCTCGCGGCCGGTCAAGGGCATGTTGACCGGCCCGGTCACCATGGTGCGCTGGTCCTTCGTCCGCGACGACCAGCCCGAGGCCGACACCGCTGCGCAGCTGGCATTGGCACTGCGTGAGGAGCTGGCCGACCTGCAGGCAGACGGGACGACCATCGTCCAGGTGGACGAGCCCGCGCTGCGCGAAGGCCTCCCCCTGCGACGGCAGGAGCAGCCCACCTACCTGGCGTGGGCCACGCGTGCGGTCCGGATCGTGACCTCGGCCGCAGCACCGTCGACCCAGGTCCACACCCACATGTGCTACGCCCAGCTGGGCGATGTGGTCGACGTCCTCGACGACCTGGATGTCGACGTCGTCTCGCTCGAGGCCGCCCGTTCGCAGATGCAGCTGGTCCGTGCACTGGCGGCCGCGCTGTACCGGGGCGGGGTGGGGCCCGGAATCTACGACGTCCACTCGCCGCGGGTGCCCGAGGTCGAGGAGATGGCGCTCCTGCTCCGCCGGGCGCTGCGCGCCGTCGGTCCCGATCGCCTGTGGGTGAACCCCGATTGCGGCCTCAAGACCCGGACGTACGCCGAGGTCACGGCCGCGCTCACGCACATGGTGGCCGCGGCTCGGCTGGTGCGGCACGAGCTCACGTCCTGAGCGGCGACCCTCTCGACCGGCGAGCTGCGGCGCAGGCAGGGTGGTGCCGGCGCTGCGGGCACGGTGTGGACCGGCGGGTGCCTGCGGGGACCGGCCCCGGTCCGACGGCCGATCAGCTGGGCCCGGCCATGCCCCCGGCCCGCCACACCTGCACGGCGTCCGGGTCGGTGCGCACCTCGCAGGCGGTACCCGGCGCCAGTGCCGCCGACGCGGGGACCCGGGCAACGAGTTCGAGCGAACGGCCCACGCGCACGCGCAGCTCACTGCACGTTCCGAGGTCCACGGCATCGAGCACCATCGCACAGGCGCGACCGTCAGCCGTGTCATGGCCATGGCTCGCCGGGATCACCTCCACCTGTTCGGGGCGCACGGACCACCACACGGCGTCTCCCGTCGCGACGGTCGTCGCCGCCGGGACGTGCAGCTCCAGGCCGTCACTGGACACGATCCCCCGCGCCCGGATGACACCGCGATGGACGTTGGTGATGCCCACCAGCCGGGCCACGCCGGGTGTGCGCGGCTGGGCGAAGACCTCTGCCACCGGGCCAGCCTGCAGCACGCTGCCGTCCTCGATGACCAGTACCTCGTCGGCCAGCAGGGCCGCCTCCTCGGGGTCGTGCGTGACCAGGACACTGGCGAGCGCGCTCCCGCGCAGCACCGATCGCAGCTCTCGGCGGAGCTCGGCCCGCGTGGGGGTGTCGAGTGCGGCGAACGGCTCGTCGAGGAGGACGAGCCGCGGTGCGCCCGCCAGGGCGCGAGCCAGGGCCACCCGGTGCCGTTGGCCCCCCGACAGCTCCTCCGGCGTCCGACCTTCCAGCCCCTGCAGGCCGAGCCGTTCGATCCAGTGGGCGGCGTGCCGGGGATCGCTCCGAGTGCCCAGCAGGACCTGGCGCCACACCGGCCAGCGCGGCAGGAGGCACGGTTCCTGGGGGACGTAGCCGATGCGCCGCCATTCGGGGGGGACGTCGCTGATCACCTCGTCCCCCACATGGACCTCACCCACGTCGGGCCCGAGGAGGCCGGCCATGCACCGCAGCGTCGTGGTCTTGCCCGCGCCGGATGGACCGAGGATGGCCAGGTGCAAGCTGGTCGCTGCATGTGACAGGTGCAGGTGGAACGTTCCCAGGCGCGTGTCGAGCCGGAACGTCACGGGACCGGAACCTCGGGCGACCGGCAGCCCAATGGTGGTGCCGGTGGCCGACCGGACGTGGTGTGCGGCGCGAGGGTGCCCAGGGGTGACCACCGCCGGGGTGCGCGGATGACGGAGCGCACGCAGCACGACACGGGACAGGCGCGTCCGTGCCAGTACCACGACACCGGCCGCGCTGAGCACGGCAGCAGCTGCTGGGGCCATGGCCTGGTCCAAGCCGTAGCCGCCGAAGCGCACGTAGCCGTAGACCGGCAGCGTGAAGGGGTGGTAGGCGACCACGACCGTGGCGCCGAACTCGCCAAAGGCACGCAGCCACGTGAGGACGAGCCCTGCTCCGACGCCGCGGGCGGCAACCGGCAGCGCCACGTGCCGGAACCGCGCCCACTCACCGAGCCCGAGCGTGGTTGCCACGTCGAGGAGCGACGGGTCGAGTTCCCCGAACGCGCTACGGGCCGCCACGATCGTGAACGGGGCGGCGACAAGGGTCTGGGCCAGCACGATGCCGGCTGACGTGTCGGTGAGCCGGCCTCCGGCGAGCGCCCCCAGCGCCCCGTGGGGTCCGATCAGCGACACGAGGAGGATGCCTGCCATGAGCGGCGGGAGCGCCAGCGGGAGCAGTACCGCCGCGCCCACCGCGCTTGTCAGCCAGCCGTGGCGACGGGCGAGCACGAAGGCGAGCGGTACCCCGAGGGCGGCGCAGATGGCCGTCGTGCACGAGGCGGTGAGCACCGATTCCGCCAGGGCGGCACCTAGTCCGGACGCCGGCACGGTGACTCGGCCCGACGCGATGGCCCACAACAGCCCGGCCAGGGGCAGCGCCAGGTAGAGCGCGAGCAGGGCACCCAGCCAGGGCAGCGGGCTCGGGGGGAGCTGACGGCGCCGCGCCTGGTCGAGGGCGTTCACGACCGGCCGAGGGAGGTCGCGATGGGTTGGGGTGCACCCGTGCCGTGCAGGACGGGCGGGTCGAGGACGGCGAAACCGGCATCGCCGAGGATGCGGCGACCCGTCGGACCGAGCAGGAACCGCACGAACGCCAGCGCGCCGGCGCGGTGGGGGGCACCGGCGAGGACCGTCACCGTGAACGTCGCGCCGAGTGCCACCGGCGACAGGCTCACCGTGGGGATGCCGGCTGCCCGGGCCTCGTCCTCGTAGAGGAAGGCGGCATCCAGTTGTCCGGTCTCGAGGCGGCCCAGCAGGGCCTCCTCGGGGAACACGCCCGCGCTGCTGGCGGCGATGGCCAGCAGCCCCCGCTCGCCGGTGCGGGCGGCAGCCTGGCTGAGTGCCTCGACCGCCAGGGCGCCCTTCGGGTCGAGGACCGGGTCGGTGCGACCGAGCAGGAACCCCGGTGACGTGACCACCTCGAACCAGGGGCGCCGGCGCAGGTCGCTGGCAAAGCGGCTATGCGGGTCGTATCCCAGCACCAGCGGCGCGCGTGCGATGTCCACGTACCACGAGACCCACCGGTGGCCGCCGGCGGTCGCCTCCAGGGCGACATCGACCTGCGGGCTCGCGCTCAGGAAGACGTCGCCGCTGCGGATGCCGGTCTCGATGTCGTGGGCCAGCTCGTCGGAGCCGCCGGGAATGCCCTCGAGCCGGTATCCGGTGGCGGCGGCGAAGCGGGGCGCCAGCTGCTGTTCCATGGGCCGCAGGAGCGAGGCTGCATACAGGACCGTCACGACGGCGCCTGCCCCGCCGTCGCTCGGTCGGGACGATCCGGACGGCGCCGGCGTGCACCCGGCTGCCACCAGCAGCCCGGCCACGAGAGCGAGCCGGTAGCGGCCTCGGCACCCCACGATGCGCCCTCGCCTACGGATCGGTGCGCCCTGCCGAACCGGTGCGCCCTGAGGGATCGGTGCACGCCGCCACCGCGTCGGTGGGCATGATGGTTGCCGCTCCCACAGTTGCCCGTGCCGGACCGCATGCGCCTGCCGGTACCGGGCCGAGGATGTCGGCTGTAGCGCTACGCAGGATCGTCACGACCTCAGGGCCCAGTGGACGGCTCGGCCACGGCACGAGCCACGGCCAGCGCGTGGGCCGGGGTCACGCCCGCGACGGCGGCCAGCCAGCACGACAGGGGTGCGGCCATGCGCTCCGAGGCATGTGCAGCAGTACCGGCGAGCTCGAGCACAGCCTCGACGTCGTCGGGGGAAAGGGGGCTCACGCCGAGCGCGGCGGCGTAACGGTCGATCCAGGTTCGGGCGTCGAGTGCCACCCCCGCATGGTACTGGCGGCGGCACCGCCTGGCCTGAGGGCGGGTCGCACTGATCGGTGAACCGGGAACGCACAGGTCGATCGACGTCGGCGGGGACAGGACAGGACGCGACGAGGCTGACCCTGGCTACGCTTCGCAACGGTGGCGTGGCAGGCGAAGGTCCTCACGGTGTCGGACTCGGTGCATGCCGGCCATGCCGAAGACCTGGCCGGGCCGGCACTGCGCCAGTTCCTGGGCGACCACGGCCTCGAGGTGGTGGCGTCGAGGACCGTTCCCGACGGCATCGCCCCGGTGGTCGATGCCCTGCGCAGCTTGACCCGAGGGTTCGCCGGACTGGTGGTGACCACCGGCGGCACCGGGTTCGCGCCCCGCGACCTCACCCCCGAAGCGACCCGTGAGGTCCTCGAGCGCCATGCTCCCGCCATGGCGGAGGCCATGGGCCGGGTGAGTCCCGCCGCCCGCCTGTCACGGGGCGTGGCTGGCACGATCGGGCGCAGCCTCGTGCTCAATCTTCCCGGTTCACCGGTGGCGGCGGTCGAGTGCCTCGGTGCAGTGATCGACGTGGTTCCCCACGCGCTGGGCCTGCTGGCCGGCCACGAGCTGCATCCACGGCGACCGGGTCCGTAGCCGGTGCGGCGGCTCGGCGATGGCGGGGTCGCCCGGTGGACACGACCCGCCGGATACCGGGGGGAGGAGCGCCACATCGTCACCGTCGTCGAGGCGGCGGTCAGGTGGGGCACTGTCGCCGTTGACCCAGACGCGGCAGTGGCGGAGGTGGCGGGTGAAGCCGTCGCCGAACCGAGCACAGGCGGCGGCCAGCACGTCCTCGACCGTCTCGCCCGGCAGCACGACGCGGCGCATGCCGGCGACGTCGGCGAGCGGCCCGAACAGGCGCACCCAGGGCACCGTCACCCGCCGATCATCGACATCGACCGCTGGGGCCGGAGGAAGCCGGTGTCGTTGATGCCATGTCCGGGTCGCTTGCCCCACACCGACCGGCGCAGTGCCACGGCAAGGTGCTCGTCGTCGGCCCCACCGCGCAAGAGGGGTCTGAGCTGGATCTCGTCGTCGGAGAACAAGCAGTTGCGCACGGCGCCGTCCGCGGTGAGCCGCAACCGGTTGCAGGTGCCGCAGAACGGGCGCGTGACGCTTGCCACCACCCCGATCTCGCCCACGCCGTCGCGGAAGCGGTACCGGTCTGCCGGTGCGGCGTCGTCGGGATGCCCTGCAGGCTCCAGAGGCCAGCGGGCGTGGATGTCCTCGAGGATCCGATCACTTGGCACGACCAGATCGCGCCGCCAGCGGCCCTCGGCGTCGAGGGGCATGTACTCGATGAAACGCACCACGCGACCGGTCCGGCGGGCCAGCTCGGCGAAGTCGAGGATCTCGTCGTCGTTCACACCGGCCATCACCACGACGTTGATCTTGAGGGGCACGAGACCAGCTGCCTCGGCGGCGTCCATGGCGGCGAGGACGGTGGCGAGCTCCCCTCGGCGCCGGAGCTGGGCGAAACGTCGTGGGCGAAGGGAATCGCAGCTGATGTTGACGCGTGACAGGCCAGCTCGCGCCAGCGCTCGGGCAACCGGGGCCAGCCCCGTGCCATTGGTCGTCATGGACAGGTCGTCGAAGTCGAGGCTGGCGAGCTGGCGTACGAGTTCCACGATGCCGCGGCGCACCAGCGGTTCACCCCCGGTGATCCGCAGCGACCGGACACCCAGCGTCCGTGCCACGCCCGCGACCCGGGTGATCTCCTCGAACGAGAGGATCTCCTCCCGTGGCCGGAAGGGGACCCCCGCTTCGGGCATGCAGTAGACGCAGCGGAGATTGCACCGGTCCGTCACCGACACCCGCAGGTCGTCGTGGACCCGTCCGTAGCGGTCCACCAGGGGCCCCTCGGTGGGCATCGATGCCTCGCTGGCGCCCGTACCCGCCTGGCTGGATCCGGCGAGAGCAGCCCCGATCCGACGGACCGGCAGCGCCACGGGCACGGGCCGCGACGCCAGCGTCGCCGGTGGCGCCGGCGGCTCCACGGTCTCGTGTTCCTCGCCCGGGGATCGCCAGCCCCCAGGGAGCCGTGGCAACACCACCGTGCCGGAGGTGGCCGCTCCCGGGGCGTTCGTGCGGTGCCCGCTCACCACGGTGCCTGGGGCAGGTCGCGGGCGATGCCTTCGCATCCCAGGAGGACGACGTCGACGGGATCGCCGCAGCGGACGCCATCGCCGTCGGGCAGCAGCGCCAGCGCGTCGGCACCGGCCATGGCGTGCAGCTGATGGGAGCCCTGCCCGCCCGACGGATGGGCTTGCACGGTACCGTCGTCTGCTCGGCGCACCGTGACTCGGACCAGGTGGAGCTTGCCGTCGCGCCGACGCGGCAGGTCGGTGCCGGCCACGGCGGACAGCCGCGGGCGATCGACGTGCCGATGGCCCGCCATCTGCCGCAGGGCAGGCCGAACGAACAGCTCATAGGAGATGAGCGCTGACACCGGGTTGCCCGGTACGCCGAACACCGGCACCCCTGACTCGGCGAGCACGGCGAAGGCGAAGGGCTTGGCCGGCTTGACCGCCACCTGCATGAGGTGTGCGCCAACCCCCGCCAGTCGTGCCAGGACGTGCTTGAGTGCGTCGCGATCGCCGACACTCACGCCGCCACTGGTCACGACCGCGTCGCACCGGGCGACGGCCCGCTGCAGCTGGACCGTGAGCTGTACCTCGTCGTCGCCGCAGATGCCCAGGTCGATCGGGGCGAACCCGTCCGAACGGAGCTGCGCCACGAGCGCTGGGCGGTTGGCGTCCCGGACCATCCCCGGTGCCAGCGGACCGTCCGTCGCCGCGAGCTCGTCCCCGGTCGACAGCACGCCCACCGTGGGGCGCGGGTGGACGAGCACCGAACCGATGCCGAGACTGGCGAGCACTCCGATGTGAGGTGGTCCGAGCACGACCCCCGCCGCGAAAACCTCGTCCCCGGCAGCGATGTCCTCACCGGCTCGCCGGACGTTGGTGCCCGGACGCAGCTCCTCGTCGATCACGACGGAGCCGTCGGGTTGCGAGCGCGTCCGCTCCAGCATGCACACGGCGTCGGCACCGGCAGGGAGGGGAGCGCCGGTCATGATGCGCACCGCCTGGCCGGTGCCCACCGCGACGTCGGCCCCGTCGCCGGCCATGATGGCAGCGACGACCTGCAGGTGGACTGGCGCTCCGACGGTGTCCGCGGCGCGGACGGCGTAGCCGTCCATGGCCGAATTGTCGAACGGCGGTACCGCGTGCGGTGCGCGGACGGTCTCGGCCAACACGTGACCCAGCGCCTCGTCGGCTGGTTTCATGACGGGATCGAGCACGGCGCAGGCCGAGAGGACCGTACGCCGGGCGTCGGCGACCGGGATCATGACGCGGACCGAGGGAGGAACTCGTCGGGTCCGACCAGCTCGTGGGTGCAACGTGCCCAGGCCGATCCGCCGTCCCACAGCTCGCGCTTCCAGATGGGCACCGTCCGCTTGAGCGTGTCGATGCAGAAACGGGCTGCGTCGAACGCCTCGGACCGATGCGGGGCGGACACGGCCACCACCACGGATGTCTCCTCGATCGCCAGACGACCGATCCGGTGCAGCAGGGCAACTCGCCCGAGCTCTGCCCACCGCGTCCTCGCCGACGCGGCCACCGCCGCCAGGCGCTCGACGACGTGCTCGAGGTAGGCCTCGTACTCGAGGGCGACGATCCCGCCCCGCCCCTCGGAGTGGTCACGGACCGTGCCCGAGAACGTGACGAGCGCACCGCACGACGGCTGCACGGCCCACGCCAGCACCTCGGCCACCGGCAGGGGATCCGCCGTGACGGCGACCCAGTCGTCGCCCGCTGGCGCCGCGATCACCTGCGTCATGGTAGCAACGGTGCAGGTGCAGGCGGCCGCTGCCAGGGGATGCCCAGGGCATCGAGGTCGGCCGGGCTGTCCACGTCGGTCAGTGTGCGCCGGTCGAGCCCAGCGGGCCACCGGTGCTCGGGCACGAGGATCGGTCCGGTCCGTGCTACCAGGCTCCGCATGGCACGAGCCCCGTCGACGACGAGGTCGGCCGCGAGGGCGAGGTCGGCTGGTGACCACCGGGCGAACAGCGGTTGGGGGTGTCCGTCGACCACGGGGACCACGGAGCGGTTCCCAGGCCAGCTTGCGAGCACTGCCAGGGCGGCGCGGGACACGAGCGGGAAGTCACACGCCACCACCAACGTGTCGAGGGCATAGCCCCTTTCCCGCAGGGCCCGTGCGCCGGTTGCCACGGCGGCCAGTGGGCCGGCACCCGGTGGCTCCTCGGAAACGGCAGGATGGCCCGTGACGCCGGGGCCGACCTCGAGCACGACGCGTGCGACCTGGCCGAGGGCGGAGGCGACGATCACGGCGCACGGCACCCCGCCGATCGGTGCCGTCGCCTTGTCGAAGCCCATCCGACGGCTCGCACCACCGGTGAGCACCAGTCCTGCCACCGGTCGGCCGCGGTGGCTCGTGCCGGGCACCGTTCCAGCTTGGCGCGACGACGTTCACCCGGCCAGTGCTCGCCGGTAGCGTGGGTGCCGGGAGATGACCCCACGGCCCGTCACCTGGCGGGGCCCACGAGGCCACGAGGGCGGCGACACCAACCCATCACGAGGAGATCGGGCACCGTGACCGATGGCCGTGACGACACCGCCGAGCACGACGACGGGCGTTGGCGGGAGCTCGGGTTCGCCGACGAGGAGACCTCGCAGTGGAAGGCGCTGGGACTTGGGCCCTTCGAAGCTGCCGTGGCCCGGCTCGACGGCCTGACCCCGGCAACCGCTCGGCACCATCGGCACCTCCTGCGCGCGACGGCGGCGAGGTGGGCGGCTGCGGACCTCGACAACCCCGAGGGTCTCCGGTGGCACCAGGCTGGTTTCACCGCCCGTGATGCTGCGGCGCTGCGGGCCTCGGGCGTCGACCTCGAGGCGGTGGCTCGTGGGTGCTGGTTGGAGAACCAGCACCTCGTGCCCCAGCCAACCCGTCAGGACTGACCATCCGTCGAGCGAGCCCCCGGACGGCAGGGCGGGGTGCACCGTGCAGTCGCCGCCGACCTCGTGTCGGAGCACGTGAAGGCAGGGGAGTGGGGCAGCCCCAGGTCACGAACGGCCCGCCATCACGAACGGGACGCCGGGTTCGATCGCGTCGTACCGCCCACGCTCGCACGCGGCAGCCGACGTGCGTGCGTGCACCCGTCTGCCGGCGCGCCACGGCCCCGGCCCACCCGGCGCGAACCAGGATGGCCGGGGCCGTGGGCGGGATCGCTAGCGACGCCGGGCGGTGCGCTTGGCCGTCGCCTTGCGCGCCGGGGCACGCTTCGTGGCCGTCGCCTTGCGCGCCGGGGCACGCTTCGTGGCCGTCGCCTTGCGAGCCGGGGCACGCGTGGCGGCGGCCTTCTTGGCCGGGGTCGCACGCCCCGCTGCCTTCGGAGCCGCCACGGTTCGCCCGGCCGCCTTCACGGCGAGCGGGTCGATGGGCCAGGCCCCCTTGGCGAGCTTGGGCGCCTGCGAGGGATTCATCACGGCGTCCTTGAACGCCTTGGCGGGGCTGATGCGGGCCCGCTTCGACGCCTTGATGCGGATCGGCTCGCCCGTAGCCGGGTTTCGCCCCATGCGGGCGGCTCGCTCCACCTTGGCGAAGCGGGCGAAGCCCGTGATGACCACCGGCTCGCCCTTGGAGACCACTCCGGTGACCACATCGGTGAAGGCCTCGAGCACCGACGTGACGGTCTTGAGGTCGACGTCGGCTTGGACGGCTACTGCTTTGGCGAGATCACGCTTGTTCATGAGGGGACATTCTGGCCGCATCTGGCGCGGATTACCAGCATTTCGCTGCACGACGGTGCGCGATGGCCGTGCCGGCGCCACCGTGTCCTCGAGTGCCTGCGCTGGAGGCGAGGTGGCCGGTAGGGTCAGCTCTCGTGCGGGTGGGCATCGTCGGCTGCGGATTCATCGCCTGGGCGCATGCGCTGGCGCTGCGGGCCCTCGCGGATGGCGGCATGGCCCCGCTCGAGTTCCCCAGTGTCTTCGACCTCGATCAGGCGCGCGCTGGCGAGTTGGCAGCGGCACTCGGGCCGTCGACCCGCGTCGCTGGCGACGCGGCGGCACTCGTGGCCGCCACCGACGCGGTCTGGGTCTGCACGCCTACGGCGAGCCATCTCGAGCTCGTCCGCGCATGTGCCGAGGCCGGTCGGGCCGTGTTCTGCGAGAAGCCAGTTGGTCGCACGCTCGAGGAGGCTGCCGCCGTGGCCCGGGTGGTGGCGGAGACCGGCGTGGCGCACCAGGTCGGGCTGGTCCTGCGTGTCGCGCCGGTGTTCCGCACCCTGCGCGACGTCGTGGAAAGCGGCGAGCTGGGCCGGCTGATGACCGTCGTGTTCCGCGACGACCAGTTCCTGCCCGTGCAGGGCTACTACCGCTCCACGTGGCGAGCCGACGTCGATGTGGCTGGTGGGGGCACGTTGCTCGAGCACTCCGTGCACGACCTCGACCTGCTGCAGTGGATCGGTGGTCCGGTGACGCAGGTGTGGGCGACCGTGGGCAGCTTTGCCGGCTACCCCGGCATCGAGGACCTCGCCAACGTGGTGGTGCACTACGAGTCCGGTGCGACAGCGACGCTGACCAGCGTCTGGCATCAGGTCCTCACCCGTGGCTCGACCCGTCGGGTGGAAGTCTTCGGCGAGCACGGCGTCGCCTGGCTCGAGGATGACGCCACGGGGCCGCTGCACGTCGAGGACACGGAGGGTACGCGCACCGTGCCCTGCCCGCACCCCGAGTGGGTCGAGGCACTGCCGTTGGGCGAGTCCGCGGGGCTGCTCGGCTGCTACGTGGCGGCCGACCGGGCGTTCGTGGACGCCGTCATGGCCGGCCGTCGACCCGGCCCGGGGATCGACGAGGCGCTGGCTGCCCACGCCCTGGTCGACGCCGCCTACCGTTCCGCCCGCGAGGGAACGACCGTGGTCCCAGTGGGCCTCTCCAGCTGAGTCCGGATTCTGCCCGTCGCGGCGTTGCCGACGAGGGATCGGTCAGCCGGGCTCGCGCCGCAGGGCGGGATGCCGCCGCGCCAGGACCGGCAGCAGCACCGATCGGGGCGCGAGGTGCCCGAGCACGGCGCCGACCGCGTTGGCCCAGCCGGGCACGACCACGCTGCGCCCCACCGCCATGGCCTCGACCGCCTGCCGGGCCACCTCGTCCGCCGGGACCCACATGATCCTCGGCAGCGCACCGTGCTCCTCGTCGGGCGAGAACCCGGCGGTCCGGCCGAATTCCGTGGCGACCGGCCCCGGGCACAGGGTCGTCACCGTGACCCCCGTACCCTGCAGCTCGGCCGACACCGCGTGGCTGTAGGCGAGGACGAAGGCCTTGGAGGCGGCATAGGCCGCCTGTCCCGGCAGTGGCTGGAAGGCCGCCGTCGAGGCCACGTTGAGGACCGCGCCCCGTCCCCGGTGGACCATGCCCGGCAGGAACTGCGTGCACAGGTCGGCCACGGCCTCGACGTTGGTGCGCAGCATGACCAGCTCGGCCATGCGGTCGGCCCGGTGGACCGGGCCGGTGGTGCCGACCCCGGCGTTGTTGACGAGCACGTCGGGGATGAGCTGCCACTGCTCGAGGGCAGGGAGGATCTCGGCGCGTGCCTCGGCGTCGGCCATGTCGAGCGCCAGGACCTCGACCCGCACGCCGTGGGCAGCGGTCAGCTCCCGGGCCAGCTCCTCGAGGCGGGGCCGGCGACGGGCCACCAGGGTGAGCCCGAACCCGCGGGCTGCAAGCACACGGGCGATCTGTTCGCCGATACCCGACGACGCTCCGGTCACCACGCAGGTGGACTCCGGTGATGGGTCCGGAAGTGCCATGTGCCGCCTCCCTCCGCCTTGTCCGGCCCGGCGAGGCCGCCGGTCCCGGTGCCGGGGAACCTAGCGGATCATGGCGTTGGTGGGCAGCACCTCGACCGCGACCTCGGGCACGGGCTCGGCGAACTCGGGGTACTTGCGCACCGCCTGCTGGCGGTAGCGGGTGGTCGAGTGCACCGGGTCGGCGTCGAACTGCGGGATGACCTTGGAGCCGAACAGCTCCAGCATCTCGAGCACCTCCTCGTGGGCCACGGAGTCGCTCGGCAGCCCGAACACGAGCTGATCGCATCCCACTGCCTGGTACCGCTCGACCTGCTCCGCCACCTCGTCGGGGGTGCCGCACAGCAGCCAGCCCTCCTCGATGAGCCGGTCGAGGGTCTGCTCGTCCGGCAGGGCAACCGGTGGCTCGGGCCACACCGGGACGCCCTCCGGCTTGGGCATCGTGTCGTGGTAGAGGCACACCATCGAATAGAGGTAGCCGCGCCCGGCCCGGAGCGCGACCTCGCGGGCACGGCCGCGATCCTCGAGGCAGATGACGGCATTGGTCATCATGACGTTGTCGTTGAGGAACTGCCCCAAGGGTTCGGTGCACGCCGCGATCGCCTCCTTGTAGGCGTCGATGCGGCCCTTGAGGGCATAGACGGGTTCGAAATTGAAGGCGATGGCGCCGATCCCCAGTTCACCGGCACGCGAGAAGGTGCCGGGGTTGCCGCACGCCACCCAGATGGGAGGGTGCCCGGTGCCGTAGGGCTTGGGTAGCACGTTGTGGGGGTAGGGCACGGTGAAGTGCTCGCCGGCGTAGGAGTAGTCGCGCTGTTCCCACATGCGAGGGATTTCGCGCACCGCTTCCTCCCACTCCGACTTGGTGGAGTTCTTGTCGAGGATGTTGAACGTCGCGATCTCGTGGCTGCCAGCACCGCGCCCGGTACCCCACTCGTAGCGGCCCTCGGTGAGGTGGTCGAGCATGGCGGCACGCTCGGCGTTGCGGACCGGGTGGTTCACCCGGGGGGAGAGGTTCATGATCGCCGACCCGAGGTGGATGCGCTCGGTGGCGTGCGCGCAGTACCCCATCATGACCTCGGGTGCCGACATGTGGCTGTACTCGGTCAGGGCGTGGTGTTCGCCGAACCAGGCGTACTTCCAGTTGTAGCGGTCGGCGGTGACGACGTACTGCGCCTCGCGCAGGAGCATCTCGTGCTCGCACTCGGTGTCCCGGGACGCCGGTCCCGGGAGGTAGCCGTTGAGGAAGATCCCGAATTCCATGATGCCCTCCGTCGCTCGCCCCCATGCTACTGCAAAACGAGAACACGTTCTAGTCCCGGGTGCAACAGCCGGGCACGTTCGGGCGACGACCAGGCACTCCGCCGGCCGCCAGGCACTCCGCCGGCCGTCGGGTCGACGTCCCCCCCCGGCCGGCCGTCGGGTCGAGGTCCTGCTTCCTCGCGCAGTCGCCGGGTCGACCTGTCGCGCCCGTGGTCAGTCGCCGGGCACCTCGAGACGGCGCAGGCCGCCGGGGTCGATCACCTCGTCGAGGAGGCGTAGTTCCTCCGCGGTGGGGAGGCGGGTGGTCGGGACCTCGTCTGGAACCACGAGGTCGAACCCGGTTGCGGCCACCACCTGTTCCACCGACACCCCGGGGTGCACCGAGCGCAGCCGCATGCGATGGTCGGGCGTCTCGAAGTCGAGCACGGCGAGATCGCTCACGACGCGGCGGATCTCGTGGAAGCGCGCCGCGTGGGGACCGAGTGCCGCAGCCCGGTCGTAGCCGATGCCGCACACGGTGTCGACCCGTTCCACGAACACGGACGGGGAGTGCCGGGGTACCCAGTAGGAGGTGGTGTGGTTGATCGTGTTGCCCGGTGCGCCCCGGTAGCCCAGCAATGCCACCCGGGGGTGGGCATAGTCGCCGATGGCCGCGATGTTCTGGTTGCCGAATCGGTCGATCTGGGAGGCGCCCATCATGACGTGGCGCCGTCCGGACCACACGATGTCGAACATGGCACGGTACGGGTTCCAGTGCTCGACGACCTTGCCTTGGGGCCACTCGAAGGCCGCGTGGTCGGCGATCAGGGTGGCAGCGCCGTCGGTCATCATCAGATCGGGTTCGAAGGACGCCCGTGCCAGGCGGCCGCCGATCATCGGGACGGTGCCGATGGGGTTCGCCAGGATCTCGCCGTCGCCCCGGAAGCAGTCGGCCACGGCCGCCACGCACACGTCGGCGCGAGTCGCCCGGGCCGTCAGAGCGTCGCTCGTCACCGCATCGCTCGTCACAGCGTCCTCCGCTTCGCTTGGTATTCCCGCTCGTCGAGTTCCAGCCATTCGGCTCGGAAGGCCTCCCACGCCTCGGGGGAACGAGCGGACTCCTGATAGCGCGCCTGGAACGCCTCGTCGCGCCCGTACTCGGGTTCACAGGAGGTGAAGTGCGCGCCACCGGGAGCCTCGACCACGCCGGTGACGAACATCCGGTTGATGCGCAGGCTCTGCAGCGGCCCGGCCCGCAGGAGATCGGCGGTGTCCACCACCTGCTCGCTTGACACGAAGCCCATGGTGGCTGCCGCCAGCATGAGGTCGTCGAAGAACGGGTCGGGTCCCAGGTACTGGCCGTTGCCGGTGGCATCGCAGCGGTTCACGTGCACGATGGCGGCGTCGAGCTGGAGGGCCGGCGCGGCGACGAGCTCCTCGCCGTCGTCGTAGGGCGACCGCACGGTGCGCAGCGCGGGATTGTCCCGCAGGAGGTCGGACCCCAGGCCGGCGCGGGTGGGCAGGAACGGGACGCGCCACGCCGCGGCCTGCAGGCCCAGGAGGAACAGCCCTTCGTCGAAGGGGACGTCTTCAATGGCGCCGCGCTGGCGGGCCGCCCGGTAGTGCGGCTCGAGCACGGCGGCATTGGGATTGGCCGGCAGGGCGGTGTCGAGGGCCACGAACGCGCTCACCACCCGCCGGACCTTGCCGGCGGCGCACAGCATCCCGACGTCGGGGCCGCCGTAGGACACGATGGTGAGGTCTCGCAGCGACGAGCGGACGATGGCGCGCACGATGGACATCGGCTTGCGCCGTGAGCCCCATCCGCCGATGCCGAGCACCATGCCGTCGTGCAGCTCGTCGACGACCTCCTCTTCGGTTAGTCGCTTGTCGGTCACGGCGGCTCACCCTATAGCGACGACCTCACCCGCCATTGCCCGCCGGCACGTACCGCCGGCAGGGTTGACCACGAAGCGACGGGCACGGCGGCTGGCCGTCGCCGGGGACGATGCCGGGGATCACGGCCAGCACCAGCGCCGACGGCTGCACCCCGCCCATCGACACCGTGTCGGCCACCTTTCCTCCCGTCGCCGGGGTGGCGAAGCTCCACGCCGGCCGGTCGCCGCCTGGTGCGCTGATCGTGATCCGGATGCGCGAACCGGCCCGGAACGCGTAGGCGAAGGGCAGGATCGGGATACGGACCTCGCTGAAGCGGCCAGCGGGCAGGGGTGCGGCGTCGGCTGCCAGGTAGGTGGGTACGGGCTCGACCGCGCTGGAGCGGGCCCGGTCCAGGGTGCGGTCGGAGGCCCGGAGCGTCCCCGATTGGACGAACAGCTCCGTGCCGTCGGGCCGGACCTCGGAGATGGTGGCCTGCAGGTCGGTGTCGGGCGCGGAGGACTCCAGCTGCAGGTCGAGGCTGGCGGGGCCGATCACGACCAGGTCGTGAACAAGGGGGGCGCTCACGAAGCCGAGGCCCGTGGTGCCTGTCACCGGGGTCCAGTCGTACGGAGGCAGTGCGGCCCACGGGTTGCCGGTGGGCAGGTCAGTGGGTGGGCGCGCCGAGGGGTCGGGGTGGAAGACGACGGTGGCCCCTGGCAGGGTCGTCCCGCCGGGGTCGAGGATGCCTCCGGGAGCGAGGAGGAACGTGGTGGGCACGAGCTGCGGCGGTGGCCAGGAGGAGAAATCCGCCTCCCAGGTGGGCTGCATGGCGCCGGGCCCCAGGCTGCCGCCACCGTTGTCGAGCAGGATCCGGACCCGAGGGTCGCGGCGGAACGCAGCGCGCGCTGCTGTGACGCTGGGGGCCTGGGTGAACCGCAGCGGGGGCAGCGGCTCTGCTGGCGCGCCGGTCAGCTGCCGATAGAGCAGGGGGGCAGCGGCCAGCACCAGGGGGGGTGCGCTGGGCAGGTCGTCGGCCACGAACAGGTGGAGGAACTCGATCCAGCGGGTGATGATGGCGGGGCCCAGGGAGTCGGCGTGTGTGCCGTTGATCATGGTGACCCAGACGTCGCGGTCCCGGGCCAGTGCGGGCACGATGTCGGGCCACTGGCCCCCGGTCTGCTCGTCCTGGAACGCCCCGACGAGGAACACCGGCACGTCGATGTGCCGGGCCCAGGTGGTGGGAGAGCGCTCGTCGAACAGCGCCGGCGTCCGGTAGGCGTTGCCCGCCATCAGCTCCACGATGTTGGGGGTCTCGAGGCGCAGCTTCTGGTTGGCGGCGCAGCGGGTGTCGCCTGCGGCGATGAGGGCACGGGCGTATGCCTCGCCTCCGGCAGGTGCCGGCTGGGCGTCGGCCATGCGCTGGGCGATCCACCCGGCCGCGAACCCGCTGTTGGGGATGCCGCCGGGATACCCGGTGGCATACAGGTCGTTGGTGACGCTCATGGGGGCGATGGCCGCCAGGTGGGGGGGTCGGGTACCTGCCACGAAGAGCTGGGAGATCCCCGAGAACGAGATGCCCACCATCCCCACCCGGTGGTGCGCCACCCACGGCTGGGCGGCGACGATCTCCACGGCGTCGTACCCGTCGTAGACGGTGGGCAGGCCGAAGAGGTCGAAGGCCCCGCCCGAGCACCCGGTCCCACGCATCTGGAGGCTGACGGTGGCAAAGCCCAGCAACGGCGCGATGACCGATCCCACGGCCGTGGCAGTGTCGGGCAGGAGGGGGTCGGCAAGGTTGCCGCCTCCCAACTCGGCGGCGATCAGGCTGTGCGGTGCGGCGATGGCATATCCCGAGTACTCGATGACGGTCGGGAACGGGCCCTGCGCCAGGGTCTTGCCGGGCGGGAGCCGGACGGTGGCGGCCAGCTGCACGCCATCGCGCATGGTCAGGTAGTTGAGCCCCTCGTGGAGGTGCTGGCGGGCGTAGAAGGATTGCGGCGGGGGCTGGTTGCCCGACAGGACCCGGAATGTCCTGGTCCCAAGCACGCGGGTGCCCTCGAGTACCCGGAAGCTGTAGCCGCCGCCAGGGCGCAGGCCCCGGATGATGAGGCTACCCATGGCGTCGGCCGTCCCTTCGCCCGCCACGGTGCCCGACGGGCTCGCCAGGACCACGCGATCGCCGGGTGGGACGCCTTCGATGTATGCCTCCTCCACCGACCCGTGGCCCGCGAACGGCGCCGGTGCCGTCGCCGCCGGCGCGCGGAGGCCGTCGGGACCGTTGTGGCACCCGCCGAGCACCGTGCTCCCCACCGCTGCAGCGAGCGCCGCGGCCGCGACGTGCCGCACTTTCATGGCCGTCATGCGCCTCCCCCCGTGGACGTCCCCGTCGTCGCCGCGCCCGCCGTCGTGCGACCGGACACGCCGAGGTCACGATGTCGATGTCCTGCCCGGCACCCTCGATCGGGTGCAGCGGTCAGGACATGCGATCATCGGGGTCCGCGGACTGCGTCCCTGCGCCAACGGCGAGCCGTCGCGGCTCGCAGGAGGCTAGCGAGCGTGCCCGTGCCGTGACAAGGGCCGCGGCGCCAGTGACGGCCCGACCACCGCAACGAATCGCGCGTGCCGGGTTAGGCTGGCGCGATCCTGGTCGAGAGGGGGGTCGTGGGCGATGGCCGTGTCGCCTCCGGGGCGCGAGCCGGCCACCCCGAGCGAGCCGGCGACTGAGGGCAACGTGCCGCTTGCTGGCGGGCGGGCAGGTCCCGCCGGGTCGCGCCATGCCGGCGCCACCCATGGGGCAAGCGACGGTCATGGCGCAGGCGGCGGGCGTCCGCCAGCCCCTGGGACCCATCCGGTCGCACACGAAGCGACGCTGTGGGAGATCGCGCTGAGTGGTGCCGGGACACCGTTGTCCACGCCTCCCACACCCGCATCGGTGCCCGCGCCGGCACCCGGTCGAGCGCCCGTCCACCGCCGCCCGCGCCGGGCGTTGGTGGCCGCGGCCGTGGTCCTGACGACCGCGCTGGTCGGTGGGCTCGTGGTCCTGGGGGCAGATGGTGGCGAACCGGGCGGTTCCGCCGCCCACCAGTCGGCTGTGGCCGGTGCCGCCGCGTCCGGCGGCCTGGCCCCGGTTCCCGGTGCAATTGTTGGTGGTGCCGCTGGTGGGCGCGCCACGTCGGCACCGGGCGGGGCGCTGGGACCCGGCGGTGCGCTGGCGCCGGGCACCGGCGCCGGGGACGCGGCCGCCGAGGGCAGCGCGCCGGCGGACGCTGCTGGGGATTCGGGCGGTGCAGGTGCTCCCTGCACCGCGGTCGTGACCGACCCGGCTCCGCCCGACGGTGCCCAGGACGACGTGATCGTGCACCACCTGGCTCCGGGGTCGTCGGTCACGATCACCTTCGCCTATGCGGGCCAGCCCTCCACCTACAGCGCCACCGCCGATGCGAGCGGCATGGTGGTCCTGCCCTTCGTGGTGGGCCAGCCCCCACCGGGTCAGGCGGTGACGGTGACCGTGGCTGGCGGTGGCAGCGGCTGCACGGCCTCGTTCACACCGTCGGGGTAGCTGCCGTCCCGACGTTCATGGTGACCCGTCCCCACGCCGTGGTGACGGAGCTGTCCCCACGTCTCCCCACGTCCATGGTGACCACGTCCATGGTGACCACGTCCATGGTGACCACGTCCATGGTGACGGAGGCGACACATCGGGCGCGTCGACGCCGGGGGCCAGGGGCACGCCGGAGGCCCTCGGTCTGCGTCACTCCCCACCCATGCGGACCACGACCTGACCGCGTTCGATGGTCTTCGCCTCGCGCATCGTGCGTTCGGCCCGGCGCACCATGGAGGCAAAGGTGTCTCCCTCGACGAAGCCGGTGGCACCCGCCGTCCCCCGCTGGGCCGTCGCCGCCAGCATCCGTTGCACGACACCGGGCACCCCGTCGGGACCGCAATTGGGCAGGACGAGCACGAACTCGTCACCCCCGTAGCGGGCCAGCACGTCGGTCCGCCGGAGCACGACCGACCACGCTGCGGCCACGTCCCGCAGCACACGGTCGCCTTCCATCCGGCCCTGCACGTCGTTGACGGCCGTGAAGTCGTCGAGGTTCACGAGCACCAGCGACAGGGGGCGACCGGTGCGGCGTGCCACGGCGATCTGGTTGTCCACGATCAGCTCCAGGGCCGCACGGTTGGGCAGGCCGGTGAGCGGATCGACCAGGGTGGAGCGACGGAGCAGCGCACCGGTGACGCCGGCGGCGACACTGGCCGCCCCGGCGAGGGTGCCCAGCACGGGCACGACGAGGGCGGGGTCCGCGTGGCGGTCGGCGGCCACCACGCCCATGCCTGCCACCATGGCGGCGGTGAAGGTGAGCCCCCCGGCTATCGGGCTCATGGCGCTCACCAGCGCGACGAGCGCGCTCCCCGTCGCCAGGAGGGCCACGGTCTGGTCCGTGCCGGCCACACGGTCGGCGCCGACGAGAAGCGCGGCCCCGGCTCCGACCAGTGGCAGGTGGACGACGAGTGGCGGCACCAGGTCGTCGGCGGAGCGCCACAACGCCCACGTGACCAGCCCGACGAGGATGGCCGCGCCGGCGGAGACGAGGCCCGCCGCCAGGCGGGTTCCGGTCGTCCCTCCGGCGAGCAGGCCGATGGCGGCACCGGCGCCGCCGAGGAGCTCGATCCCGGCCATGAGCGGTGCCGCGGCAGCGACGCGCCGGCGGTCGGGGGGGTACTGCGACCATGTCCGCAGCTGGCTGCGCAGCTTCTGGAGCGGTCGCCACCGCGCCGTGCCAGCCGGGCGTGACCCCATGCCCCCCATGGTGGCAGCGTACCGGCACTGGCGGCGTCCGAGGGGAGAATCCCTCGAATGTCCACCGCCAGCGTGCCGGAGGGAGGTCGTAGCCGCAGCGCCGTTGGCGGCGCTCGAGTCGGGATGTCGGTGCGGGCCGGCGTGCCGCCGGGCGGAGGGTCAGCCGACGGCTTGTCCGCGCCCGCCGCCTGGCTGCGGGGAGGCGTCTGGCGGCAGGCGCAGCGGCGGGATGGGCGGGTTCCGGCGCCGCAGCCAGGCAACGACCGCCACGAGCGCCCCTGCCGCGATCCCGCCACCGACAGCCGCAGCGATGGTCGGCAGGGCCGAGCGGTCGCTGGCGGAGGCCACGGCCGGCAGGCGCGCCTGCTGGGTGCGGGCGATGGCGACGAGGCGGTCGAGCGCCATGGCGGCGGGACCCGACGACGCCACGGTCGCTGTGACCGCACCCTTGCGGGCGACGACCACCGCAGCGCGCACCGCGGCGGTCGAACCGTGGCCGTGGCAGCTGACGGCGTAGGCTCCGTCCAGTCCTGGCGTCGGTGCGGGCGCTGGACGGGGATCGGCGGTGTCGGCCCGGCAGATGGCCGCGGCCTGCCGGCGGTCGACGTCGTCGAGATCGTTGATGTTCGACGGCCAGCGGGCAAGGGCGACGACGAGTCCCGAGCGCCCGTCGGGGGACACCCACCATCGCAGGGCCACCTGCACCGCTTCGCCGCGGGCGAGCGCGGTGTCGCTCTGCGCGGCGCGCCGTGCTGCCTCCTGCACCGCAGTGCCGGTGACCGGGACCCAGCCCGCGGGCACGGCGGGAGCCACGATGGCGGTCTCGAGGTGGACCGCGGCCGTCGCGGGCGCGGCCGCGGGCAGGATGGCGGCGATGGCCCAGGCGATGGCCCGGCGGTTGGCCACGGCCGCTACGGTGCCGGCCTGAGGCCCACCAGCTGTTCGCTGACCTCCCATAGCTGGCGGGCGGCTTCCAGGTCACGCGCCGGGCGCGAGGGGCGCCGTGGCCGGCACTTGACGAAGTAGGCGCCGCTCACCTCCTGGACCTCGGGGGACGACGCCAGGAAGATCGAGGTCCTGGCCCCCTGCGCCGGCGTCAGGACGAACGGGGCGATCAGCTTGACGCCGAACGCCAGCAGCCCGGTGGCGTCGCCGTCGCGGGCGTAGCCGGTGGCGACCGTCCCCGGGTGCAGGCAGTTGGCGGTGACGCCGGTGCCCTGAAGCCGCCGAGCCAGCTCCACGGTGAACAGGATGTTCGCCAGCTTGGATCGGGCATAGACCTGCATGGGCCGGTAGCGGCGGACGGACTGCAGGTCGTCGAAGCGCACTCCCCGTCGAGCGGAGCGGTGGGCGGTGGAGGCGACGTTCACGATGCGCGCCGGAGCGCTGGCCCGGATGCGCTCCAGGAGGAGGCAGGTGAGGAGGAACGGGCCGAGGTGGTTGATGGCCAACGTGGCCTCGAAGCCGTCGACGGTCTCCCGGCGCTGGCTGAGCACCAGCCCGGCGTTGTTGACCAGGACGTCGATGCGGGGGCAGCGCTGGAGCAGCTCGTTCGCACCGTCCCGCACGGATTGCAGGTCGGCCAGGTCGAAGACGGCCAGCTCGACTTCGGTTCCCGCCCGCTCGGTCAGCAGGCGGCGAGCGGCCTCCCCCCGTTCACGGTGGCGTGCCGTGATGACGGTGCGGGCTCCGGCAGCTGCCAGGGCGGCGGCGGTTTCGAAGCCGATGCCGGAGTTGGCACCCGTCACGACGACGGTGCGACCGTGCAGGTCGGGGACGTTCATCGGCTCCTCCGCTTCGGGGTCGGTCCCCCGGGACGTGCGCTGGCGTGCCCGGGGTCCTTCGGAAAACGGCCATCCACCCTGGGACTGGCGAACGGCGTGTCCCGCCGCCGGGTGCCGTTGAGCCGGGCGAACATCGGCCGCTGGGCACGGTAGAGCTTGGGGAATTCGGCGTACAGGCGCTCGTAGACGGCGCGCCGGGCCGGGTCGGGACGGAACACGGCGTCGACCGCCACCAGCTCCCGCACCTCGTGCAGCTCGACCTCCCCCAGCGCCAGCCCGGCGAACAGCGCCGCGCCCCGGAGGTTGGCGTGGACCGGTTGGGCGACCCGCTCGACCGTCCGTCCCATGACGTCGGCGTGGATCTGGCACCACAGGTCGGACACCGCACCGCCGCCGATGATCCGCACCGGGTCGAGCCGGCGGCCGGTGAAGCGCTCGACCGCCTGGTGGAGCCAACGGTTGTTGTAGGCGACGCCTTCCAGTACGGCCCGGACGAGCTCGGCGCGCGTGGTCGAGAGGGACAGGTTGTGAAATCCGCCGCGGGCATTGCGGTCGTCGACCGGCGAGCGCTCGCCCGCCAGCCACGGGGTGAACAGCACCCCTCCGCTGCCCGGCGCTGCGGTGGCCGCCAACGCCGTGAGCTCGTCGAAGCTCGGTCTGGTGCTGCGCCCAGTGGCCGCCAGGGCGTCGTCGGGTCCGATGACGGCGTCGCGCAGCCACTGCAGGCACAGGCCACCGGTCTCGTGGTTGTCGGCCACGAGGTACCGGCCCGCCGACAGGCCGGGCACCGAGGCGATCTGGTGGAGCGGGTCGGTCTTCTTGGCCGGTACGGGGCAGCTGATCCACGACGTGGTGCTGACGGCCAGGTGGGCCTGGTAGTCGAGCACGGCACCGGCGCCCACGGCCGCCGAGTGCAGGTCTGGCGTCCCGGTCACCACCCGCACCGAGCGAGGGAGTCCGAGCTCGTCGGCGACCTGGGGAAGGACGTTGCCGATCACCGATCCCGTGCGGACGAGAGGCGGGAGCTTGTGGCCGGGCACCCCCGCCAGGCGCACCAGGACGGGGTCGTAGGCGAGCACCTCCAGATGGCGGTTGTCGGTCAGCCAGGCTGCTGTCATCGAAGCGTGCGAGGCGGCCGCCACGCCGGTGAAGCGCATGGAGAGGTAGTCCACCGGCTCCAGGTACCAGCGGGCGGCGGCCGCGACGTCGGGACGGTCGTGCTCGAGATGGAGCATGTGGCCGATGGGATCGGCCCCCGAGATCGACGGTGCCCCTCCCGTGCGGCGGATCCAACGGGCCAAGGGGACCGGGGCGTACCCCAGCAGAGGGCCGCCCACCGCCCGGCGGGAGTACGGTGCGCCCCGGCTGTCCATCCACAGCACGCAGGGTCCGACGGGGATTCCGTTGGCATCGACCGGCACGGTGCTGGCCCATTGGCCGGTGCACGACACAGCGACCACCTGCGCCGCCTGCACGGCGCCGCTGGCGAGGGCCCGGCGGGTGGCGTCAGCGATCAGCTCCCACCACCGCAGCGGGTCCTGTTCGGCGCTCCCGCCGTCGCCCAAATGCGTGTCCACGAGCAGGTGGTCGCACCAGGCGATGTGCCCGGTCAACGACACCAGGCCGACCTTGGGACCACCGGTGCCGAGGTCGATTGCCAGCACGAAGCGCTCTGCCCGGGGGGCGGTGGGGTGTCGGTCGCTCCTCACGGCTCGGGAGGGACCTGCAGCTGGGCGTCGAGCATGTCCGCCATCAGCGTGCGGATGAATGCGTCTGCTTCGTCGGTCAACCCGCCCAGCACGCCGCCGTACACGGCACTCGAACGCGCCGGCTCGCTTCGGTGCTGCAGGGCGTAGGCCACGGCGTCGGACAGGTCGGTGGCGAACGCTTCGGTCACACCCGGTCGGGTCTGGGGCCGGGTGACGGCCATGTGCAGGGCGTTGGGGTACTGCTGGCCGTTGAAGCGCCAGCCTCGCAGGCGCATGAAGTCGTTCACGTGGTACACGTCGAACTCGTCCGAGGTGAAACTGAACAGGAACGTGGGCGAACCCAGAATGCGCAGCTCCGGATGGCTCCGTACCGCGTCCTGCATGGCCTGGGAGGTGGCGAAGATCCGCTCGGCATGCCGGCGGTACCCCTCGCGGCCCAGGTGCACCATCGACGCCCACGTGGCTGCCAGCAGCCCGCCCGAACGCGATCCATCGATCCCCGGCGAGCAGTACTTGCCGCCACTCCATCCCGGGACGAAGAAGTACTGCGCGTTGCGAAGCGCCTTGTCGCGGAAGGTCACGACCGACGAGCCCTTGAGGGCGTAGCCGTACTTGTGCGTGTCGGCCGAGATGCTGGTGACCCCCGGTATCCGGAAGTCGAAGGTCTCGATGTCGTAGCCGAGCTCCTGGCCGAAGGGCAAGATGAACCCACCCAGGCACGCGTCCACGTGCAGGCCGGTGCGGTGGCGAAGGGCTACCTCGGACAGCTGGCTGATGGGGTCCACCGTGCCGTAGCCGTAGTTGCAGGCCGAGCCCACGATGGCGATGGTCTGGTCGTCGACGTGGCCGTCCACCCACTCCACGTCGACCTGTGTGGTCAGGGGGTCGACCGGGGCCTGGCGGAGCTCGATGCCGAACAGGTGGCACGCCTTGTCGAATGCCGGATGGGCGGTCTCGGGCTTGACGAGGTTGGGGCGAGTGACGGCGCGGGTGGCTGCCGCGTGGTCGCGGTAGGCCAGCAGGGCGTGGCAGATGCTCCCGGTGCCACCGCTGGTGACCAGCCCGGCAGGCGTGGTGCCCTCGACGGCGTCGCCGTGGAGCAGGTCGAGGGTCATGGCCACGATCTCAGCCTCGAATTTCGTGGCGCTCGGGCACAGATCGCGCTGGAGTGCGTTGACGTGCGAGAACAGCCCGAAGGCCTCGTTGAGAAAGCCGTAGTGCTCGTGATCGCCGCAGTACATCGTTCCCGAGCACTTGCCGGTCTGCCAGAAGGCGTCCTCCTCGGTCGCCATCTCCCGAAGCTGGGCCAAGAGGTCCGACCGGTCGGTGCCCTGCTCGGGCAGGGTCCGGTGGACGGGGAACCGGTCGCCGTAGGGGTAGACGGTCATGGGTGCACTGTACGCGGGCGGGCGGAGCCCGAACCCCGGGCTCAGCCCACGGTGGCGATGCCGCCGTCGACGGGGACGATGGCCCCCGTCAGGTAGGACCCGGCACGGGAGGTCAAGAAGATCGCAGTGCCCGCCATGTCGTCGGGCCTCCCGATGCGCTTCAGGGGGGCAGCGGCCGCGATCTGCTCGCCGAATGCATCCAAGGTGGCCGCCATCATCTTCGACTCGAAGGGCCCGGGCGCGATGGCGTTGACGGTGATGCGGGGGGCCAGCCGGCGGGCGAGGTGGCGTGTGAGCTGGTGGACGGCTGCCTTCGAGGCTGAGTACGAGTAGGTCTCGAGGACCGGGACATGGATGCCGTCGATCGAGCCGATGTTGACGACCCGGGCCGGGTCCTCGTCGGTCGCCGCCGCCTCGAGCAGTGGTACCAGGAACTTGGTGAGGTGGAACACCCCCTTCACGTTGAGGTCGAGGACGCGGCTCCACGCTGCGTCGTCGAATTGCTCCAGCGGGGCGCCCCAGGTGGCGCCGGCGTTGTTCACCAGGATGTGGAGCCGGGGCTCCCGTGCGGCGATCTCGGCCGCCAGGCGCCGGCACTCGGCCTCGGTCGACAGGTTGGCGGCCAGTGGAATGCACTCGCCCACCGCAGACAGCTCGGCTGCCACCGCCTCGCACACCTCGGCCTTGCGCGAGGCGATGTAGACCCGTGCGCCGGCCTCCACGAACCCCCGGGCGATCATCAGGCCGATCCCGCGCGATCCGCCGGTGACCAGGGCGGTCTTGCCAGCGATGGAGAACAGCGACGAGCTCATGCGCTCCTCCGTGGGGTCGTGGGCGTCAGGGCCTGGCAGAGGGCAGTCTGCCTCCGGTACGGGGAGGGTGGCGAGTCTGTGGCACCCTGATCCGATGCCGTGTACACCGCAGGGGTTCGTCGGCCACGTGGCAAACGTGGGGATCAAGGACGACACGCTGGACTTCGTGGTGATCGCGTCCCAGCAGCCGTGCGCTGCCGCCGGGGTGTTCACGCGGAACCGATTCGCCGGTTCGCCCGTGCTCCTGAGTCGGCGCCACCTGGCCGACGGCAGGGCGCAGGCGGTGGTCGCGATCTCGAAGAACGCCAACGTCGCCACCGGGGCGGCGGGAGCCCGGGACACCGAGACGGTGGCAGCCGAAGTGGCCGGCGTGCTGGGCATCGAGCCGCAGGACGTGGTGGTGGCCTGCACGGGGGTCATTGGCCGCCGCCTGCCCATGGATCGCATCCTTGGCCACCTGCGCACTCTGCACGGCGGCTTCGGCCCGGCCGACTTCCCTGCCGCCAGCCGGGCGATCATGACCACCGACACCGTCCCGAAGATGGCCGCCGAAACCGTGGGCGCGGGCTGCGTGGTGGGCATCGCCAAGGGCGTCGGCATGATCGAGCCCGACATGGCCACCTTGCTGGCGTTCTTCTTCACGGACGTGGCCATGGAGCACGGCGCGCTGGACCGGGTCCTGCGCCGGGTGGTGGACCGGACTTTCAACTGCCTGAGCATCGACACCGACACATCCACCAGCGACAGCGCCATCGTGCTCGCCAACGGGTTGGCTGGCCCTGTCCCGGAGGCTGAGTTCGAGGAGGCGCTCGGCCGGGTGGCGCTCGCGCTGGTCAAGATGGTCGCCCGTGACGGTGAGGGTGCGACCAAGGTCATCGAGGTCACCGTCGACCGGGCGCGCAGCGTGGCACAGGCCCGGAAGGTGGCCAAGCTGGTCGTCAACTCGCCGCTCGTGAAGACGGCGGTCCACGGTGCCGACCCCAACTGGGGCCGGGTCGCCATGGCCGTGGGCAAGGCGCAGGACGAACCAGACATCGATCCGGAGCACACGACCATCCGATTCGGCGACATCGAGGTGTACCCGCGCGCCGTGGGGGATGAGGACTTGGCCGCAGTGTCGGAGCTGCTGCAGGCCGAGGAGGTGCGGATCCACGTGAGCCTGGGTACCGGAGACGCTGCAGCCACCGTGTGGGGTTGCGATCTGTCGGAGGGTTACGTCCGGATCAACGCCGACTACACCACTTGAACGGCCGCTGCCCGCCGCCACCGTGGGCGGTGACCGCCGCCGTCACCGGGCGGCGAACACGGCAGCCAGCTCGGCTGGCGGCGTCACGTCCAGCTGCGCGTAGGTGCACGACCTGGGGTCGCGCTCGGGCCGCCAGCGGCGGAACGTGGCAGCGTGGCGGAAGCGGTCGCCCTGCAGGTGGTCGTAGGCGACCTCGCACACCCGTTCGGGGCGCAGCGGCTCCCACCGGAGGTCCCGGCCGGCGCTCCAGCGGCTCGGGGCACCCGGCACCCGGCCGGCCGGAGGCGTCGTAGCCAGCCACGGATGCTCGCCGATGCCCGAGCGCAGGGGCGTCAGCTCCCCCACCAGCGCGGCCCGCTGTGCGGCCGTGAACGACGAGGTCACCCCGACGTGGTGCAGGACGCCGGCGCCGTCGTACAAGCCGAGCAGCAACGAGCCCACCAGCTCGTCGGGCCGCTGCCACCGGAATCCGGCCACGACGCAGTCCGCGGTGCGCTGGTGCTTGACCTTCACCATGGCACGCTCGCCTTCCCGATACTCCATGCGCTCGTCCTTGACGATCACGCCGTCGAGCCCGGCGCCTTCGAACCGAGCGAACCAGTCGGCAGCCACGGCGGGGTCGGTGGTGGCAGGGGTGAGGTGCAGCGGTGGCCGAAGGTGTGCCAGGACGGTGGCGAGCGCGTGCCGCCGCTCGCGGTACGGCGCGCGTCGCAGGTCGCGGTCGCCGAGGGCGAGCAGGTCGAAGACCACGAATGACGCCGGGGTGGCCGCAGCCAGCGCGCGCACTCTCGAGGCCGCAGGGTGGATGCGTTGCAGCAGAGCGTCGAAGTCCAGTCCGCCGGTCGTCGCGATCACGATCTCTCCGTCGACCACGCAGCTGGCGGGAAGCTGCTGGCGCACGGGCTCGACCAGTTCGGGGAAATAGCGGGTGAGAGATCGTCCGTTGCGGCTGCCGAGCTCGACCCAGTTACCGTCGCGGAACACGATGCAGCGGAATCCGTCCCACTTCGGTTCGTACACGAGATGGTCGCCCACCGGCAGCTCCCGTACCGGTTTGGCGAGCATGGGTGCTACCGGGGGCTGCACGGACAGGGCCTCCACCGCAACGAAACGGTAGCCCCCGGCGTTCAGAAGCGTTCAGAAGGACGAGGGATCGACGGTGGCCGTGTCACGGCCCGAACGCAGAACCACTCCCGGCAGATCACCGGTGGGCTTCCCGTCGACGATGGTCTCGACCCCGTTCACGAGCACGCGCACCACCCCGATCGCCTCGGCCACCAGTCGGGACGACCCGCCCGGCAGGTCGGCCACCAGCCGGGCCGGCTCCGACGCGACCGTCTGCGGATCGAAGATGAACAGGTCAGCGCGCATGCCGGGGGCCACCAGCCCACGGTCACGGAGGCCGAACAGGCGGGCTGGCGCGTGCGTCATGAGCTGGACTGCCTTTTCGACGGGTACGAGCTGGCGTCGACGCAGGCAGTCGCCCAGGAACGCGGTGGGATAGTTGGTGCCGCACATGCGGTCCAGGTGGGCCCCAGCATCCGACCCACCGATCATCACGCGCCGATCGTTCCACAGCTCGGCGCGCATCTGCCACGACTCCTCGTCGTTCTCGGGCGCCTTGGGCCACAGCACCGTGCGCAGGTCGTCGGCGATGACGATGTCGAGCAGGACGTCGAAGGGATCCTGACCGCGCTCAGCCGCGATGCTGGCGACGTCGCGCCACTCGAGTCCCCGGTTGGCCTCGGAGAAGGTGTCCCCGATCACGTAGTTCCCCCATCCGGCCAGGCGGCGGAAGACGCCCGCCTCCTTGGCGTGGGCCAGTTGGTCGAGGCGGCGGCGGACGTCGGGTTCGCGCAGCTTGGCGATGCGCTCGGCCACCGGCAGGTTCAACACCTCTCCCCACCCCGGGATGAGGAACAGCGCGCAGTGGTTCAGGAAGCTCATGTTCATGGGCACCAGCGTCGGCATGGTGAGTGCCACGATGCGCGCTCCCGCCGCCTCGGCCCGGGTCGAGGCCTCCAGTTGGCGTGCCACCCGCTCGGGATGGCAAGAGTCGACGGTGAGCACGTTCCAGTTGAGTGGCCGGTGTGCGGTGGCCGACATGGCCACCATCAGGTCGATCTCCTCGTCCGAGAACGTGTCGAGGCAGCCGTTGGTGATGAACTCGAGGGTGGTGCCCTCGTGTGCGGCAACCTCCTCGCACAGTGCCAGCAGCTCGCGTCGGTCGGCGAACGACGAGGTGATGGGCCTGCCGTCACCGTCGGAATGGGTGCGGGACTGGGACGAGGAGAAACCGATGCCACCAGCGTCGAGTGACGCCGCCAGCAGGCGCCGCATGGCGTCGATCTCGGCGTCGGTGGCCTGCTCCGCGTGGCGTTCGGCGCCCATCACCTTGCGCCGCAGGGCACAGTGCCCCACCAAGAACGCGGCGTTGACGCCGAGGCGTCCCTCGAGGCGGTCGAGGTACTCCCCGAAGCTCGACCAGTCCCACGGGACACCAGCTTCGAGTGCTGCGAGCGGCATGCCCTCGACCTTGGCCATCATCCGGCGCAGGTAGTCGGCATCCGCTGGATCAAGCGGCGCCAGCGTGAAGCCGCAGTTGCCGCCGATGACGGTGGTCACGCCGTGGAGATTGGACGGCGAGGCGGTGGGGTCCCAGAACAGCTGCGCGTCGTAGTGGGTGTGCGGGTCGACGATCCCAGGTGCGACCATCAGCCCGGTGGCATCGAGCTCGGTAGCACCCTGCTCGTCGATGTCGCCCACCGCGACGATGCGGCCTCCGTCGATCGCCACGTCGGCCAGCCGCGGCTCGTGGCCGGTGCCGTCGACGACCGTGCCCGAGCGGATCACGTAGTCGAGCATCCGAGGATCCCTTCCGCTCCCTCTGGCGCTGCCGCAACGCGGCGCCACAGGATCTGCCACCGAATCTGACGGTGCGTCAGCTTACGGGATCGGCGGCCGGGGTGCGAGTGCAGCAGGCCATGGCAGGTGCGTCGCCGTGTCGCGGCCCGATCCGCGACAGGACCCCGGGACCCGCTGTCCGCCGGCGTCGAGCTCGCGCGACGGGCACCCTGGTTGGTGCAGGTGCGACTCGTGCGGTCGCGAGGCGGGTGTGTTCAGCCCGACGCCAGCGCCCGCCACAGCGCCAGGTAGCTCGGGTACTCGAGCTCCGGCGTCACCCATCCTGCCTGCACCAGCTCGCGGTGCAGCGCGGGCAGGTTGCGGAAGGGGATGCCGCTGTCGACGTGGTGGGCCAGGTGCCAGCCGGTGTTGTACGGGACCAGCCAGAACCGCGCCAGGGGGCGCTGGCGGACCACGTGCGTGGTGAGGCGCTTGTCCGCCGAGCGGACCATGCCGCCGTGCTCGGCGATGGCCCGGAGCCGGTTCAGGACCCGCCACACGGACATCCACGGGGCGAGCCACAGCACCGGGTACAGCCACCAGTGCCCGCTCAGCACCCCGAGCAGGCAGGCGATCACGATCTGGACGCCGATGATGCGCAAGGCGATCGGCCGGCTCGAGCGGTGCCCGAGCGCCTTCACGAGGGGCCGCAGGTTCTTGTAGCCCGACACGAACAGCGCGTCGCGGGTGAGCTTGCGTCGGAACGACGCCCTGGTGATGGGGTAGCCCTGGTACAGGCCGAGGTCAGGTTCCTCCGGTCCGAGCTCGTCGCGGTGGTGCGCCATGTGGGATCGCCGGTAGACGTCGAAGGGGACGAACGCGGGGTAGGCGAGCAGCCACCGGCCCACCAGGTCGTTGGCGCGCTTGGCGGAGAACAGCAGGCGGTGGGCGGCTTCGTGGGCCAGGATGGCGAGCAATGCGAAGGCCCGTCCCATCAAGAAGAACGCCAGCAGGTACGCCCACCACCGGTCGACGGCGACGGCGGCGGCGACCACCCCGAACGACTGGAGGTAGGCCCCGACGACCGTCACCACGTTGCGGGCGTCGGGGATCGTGCGCAGCGCCTGCCTGATGGGCGGTACCGGCCGCCCGGAGGCGGTCAGGCGCTCCGAGGGGAGCACGTCAGGCAGCAGCTCGGCACCGGGCACCATGGTGGCGGTCATGGTCATGACTATTACACTATCCACGACGCATGCGTCAAGATCGTAACATATCCGGCACCGGGACGTCGGACTCGCCTGCCCGGCCGGGGCCCGGCGGGGCGGGCCGCAGCGCCGGGTTCTCGGCCCGGTCGGTGATCGCCAGCATCCTCCTGCCCATGCGGCGGCCCGAGCTGCCGGGTTCGGCCCTGGTCCGTTGCGGGGCGCTCTTCGGCATCGCCGAGGGCACCTGCCGCGTGGCGCTGTCGCGCATGGTGGCCGCCGGGGAGCTCGAGGCCGAAGACGGCGTGTACCGGCTCACCGGTCGCCTCCTCACTCGGCAAGCCCGCCAGGAGCTGGGCCGCCACCCGAAGCTCGAACCCTGGGACGGGAGCTGGGCGGTGGCGCTGGTGGCCGTCGATCGACGGGCCGCGCCGAAGCGGGCGGCCCTGCGGGCTGCGCTGCGCCGCCTGCGCATGGGTGAGCTGCGCGAGGGGGCGTGGCTTCGGCCGGCCAACCTCCCGGCGTGGCGGGAGCAGGTAGCCGCCGAGCTGCCCGATGCCGGGCAGTGCCTGTGGCTGCGGGCGGCGGTGAGCGAACTGGCCGGCAACCTGCAGGCTGCCGAGCTGGCCCAGCGGCTGTGGGACCTGCCGGGTTGGGCGGCTCGGGCCGACCAACTCGTGGGCGAGCTGGGCGCGATGCACCCCGCGCTCGAGGCGGGAGACACGACGGCGCTGGCTCCAGGCTTCTCGGTGGCCGCTGCCGTCGTTCGCCACCTGACTGCAGATCCGCTCCTGCCGCCCGAGCTCCTGCCGCCCGCGTGGCCCGCCGACCGCCTCCGCCGGGAGTACGACGCCTTCGAGCAGGCCTACCAGCGGGTCCTGCGCACATGGCTCGCGGCCGAGCTCGAGCGACATTGAGGCCGCCGGCCACCGGCACCGCGGCGCCGAGGCTGCCCGCGTACCGGTCGGGCTCCGTGAGCTGTCGAGGATCGTGGTCGGCAGCTGGGCCAGGCGTCGCGCCACGAGCCTCGACATGTGCATCTGGCAGGCGCCGGCGCACGACTCGACCAGTCGGTCCTCTGGCATGCCGCCGGCGGCGACCCTGCCACCTCGGCGCGTCCGCTACGGTCGCCGAAGCGGGGCGATGCCCTGCAAGAGCGGTCCGACCAACGAGGTGACACGTGCCCATCCCGAAGCTCGGCAACGTGCGGCGTGCCCAGAAGCTCGAGCTGCTCGCGGGGATCCCACTGTTCGCGTCCTGTTCCAGGCGCGAGCTGTCGCTCCTGGCCGCGCTCACGGTGGATCGCGAGCTGCCGGCAGGGGCGGTCTTGACTCGTGAAGGGCAAGCCGGTGGCGTCGCCTACATCATCGCCTGGGGCCAGGCCGAGGTCCTGCGGTCCGGTCGCCGGCTCGGTCGCGTCGGTCCGGGGGACGTGGTGGGGGAGCTCTCGCTCATCGACGGACTACCCCGGTCGGCGACCGTGCAAGCCCTGACCGACCTCCGGGTGCTGGCCATCGACGGCCGCGACCTGCGCCGGCTGCTGCGCCGGTCGCCCCGGATCGTGCGCAAGCTGCTCGAGGCCCTCGCCGGCCGCGTCCGCCAGGTCGACGCCCGTACCCGGTTGTGAGGCGAACTGCGTCGGTCAGGCCGGACTCGGCGGTCCCGGCGGAGTGCCCTGGTCGTCGCCCGAGGTGCCGGTCACTGCGTCGGCCGAGGTGTCGGCGGGAGTGCCGGGCGTGGCAGTGGCACCGGCACCGGGGACCGGTCCGGCGGCCGCCGGCGCCGCGGTGTCGGCTCGGGTGTCGGCGTAGCGACAGAGTCGTCGAATGAAGCGGGTGACGATGACGCGCAGGAGGCCGTGGACGAGCCGCCCGGTGCCGGGCACGAGCGGGTCGAACGTGGCCGACCACGTGAGCCCCGTCCCGGTGCCATCGGGGGCCAACACGACGTCTGCACGGTAATTGCGGGCCGGAAAGCCGCTCACGAGAACGTAGCCAAAGTGCTGGGGCGGCTCGAAGACCACGACTCGTTCCCGGCTGGCGGCGGGGCCGATGCCCAACCGGCGGACGGCACCAACTCCTTCGGGCTCGAGATCGCCCCGCCGTTCCAGCTCGGCGCGGGTCACTCCTGCCCACTGACGCCACTGGCCCACCTCGGCCACCAGGCGCCACACCACCGTGGGCGGGGCAGCGGAGCGTCCCGCGACGGTGAAGGCCCACGTGCCTGGGTTCCGGCCCTCCTGGCGCGGCGGTGCGGGTGCCACCGACAGGCTCGCTCGGTGCCCGCGGGGAGGTGTCAGCCCGCCACCTGTGCCTGCAGGGCCCCCAAGGCGCCCTGGTAGGTCTGCTGCATCACGGCGGTGAGGCTGTCGGGTTCCACGTCGACGCTCCAGGTCACCCGGCAGCCGCCGTCGGCGGGGGTCACCGTGATCGTCGCTTCGTGGTGCTCGACCTGGAGGTCTCCCGACACGATGCCGTAGGTGATCGACCGCGTGGTGCCGTCGCGGGCGTACATGCGCTCGACGATGGTCATGCCGAGCAGCGACAGGGTGCGATCGTTGCCCTCGAGCTGGCAGGACTCGATGCCCGGCATCCAGTCGAGCCGGCCGAAGTCCCCGATGAGGGCCCACACCTCGTCGGCCGGCCGGGCGATGTCGATGGCCGCTTCTGCGTGGCCCACGCCGCCTCCTTCCTGGTGACAGCCGTCGGGGCTGCCCCGGTCGTCGTGCCTGCAGCATGCCACGCTGCCCATACCGAGCGAGTCATGCATGGCCTGCCCGCCACGTCCAGCCCGACCCGCCACGTCAGCCCGATCGCGATCCCACCAGGCTGACCACCGGCCTGGCTGGTGCGCTGCCCGATTGGCGGCTCAGATCTGCTTGCCGGCCATCGAGCCGAAGAACGCCGCGTCCCCGAAGGCGAAGATGCCCCCGTCCGAGGCCACGAGCCAGTACCCCCGGCCGTCGGGCGGGGCCGCCATGCCGAC
>Ga0209061_1000746_pt1 | contig 71870 bp, 59 predicted proteins | sample Coa_R1_10_FD_187157 | JGI IMG/M metagenome (GOLD analysis project Ga0209061, IMG submission 187157) | Surface soil microbial communities from Centralia Pennsylvania, which are recovering from an underground coalmine fire - Coalmine... | ecosystem: Environmental > Terrestrial > Soil >... | reverse complement strand
CAGCACGTACAGTGCCGTCAGGAGGGTGTCGAGGTCTGCAGTCACAAGCGACCATCGATGCCCTCCTCCCTTTCCACGATCAACCCGACACGCCGCGCCAGCACGAGTTGGGAATCACTCATCTAGGTGCCCCTGCCCGTGAGCCCCGGGAATGCCAGGATGCGGGGTGGATGGCTGCGCGGCGGGGAGCCGGGCAGCGGACGGCCGGGGAGGGGAGCGCGCTCATGTACCTGACGCCGACGGAGGAGGACCGGCTGCGGGTGTTCGCAGCGGCGGAGCTGGCCCGGCGGGCACTGCGGCGGGGCTTGCGGCTGAACGCCCCGGAGGCCGTGGCGCTCGCCTGCGACGAAATGCACTGGGCGGCCCGGGGCGGGGCGTCCCTGGACGAGGTGGCCGAGGCGGGCCGGAGCGCCGTGCCGGCCGATCGGGTGATGGACGGGGTGGCCGAGATCGTGCCCGAGCTCCGGCTGGAGGTGCTGCTGGACGAGGGGTCGCGGGTCATCGTGCTGGACCACCCGTTCGGCCCCGGCCGGGCGGATGGTCCGGGCGCGGTGCGGCCGGCCGGACGCGAAGTGGCGCTCGCGCCCGGGCGCGAGCGCCGCAGGCTGACGGTCCACAGCCGGTCGCGGCGGCCGGTCCGGGTTTCCTCCCATTTCCCGTTCTGGAGGGCCAACCGGCGGCTGGAGTTCGACCGGGACGCCGCGCGCGGGTTCCGGCTCGACATCCCGGCCGGCGCCGCCGTCCGCTGGGGGCCGGGCGAGGCCAGGGACGTGGGCCTGGTCCGCTACGGCGGGCGGCAGGCTGACGGCGAGGCGGGCGGGGAAGGGGGCCGGGCGCGGTGAGGCTCTCCGGCGAGGAGTACGCCGCCCGCTACGGGCCGACGACCGGGGACCTGATCCGGCTGGGGGACACCAGCCTGTGGATCCGGGTCGAGGCAGACCACGCCCTGCCCGGCGATGAGGCCCTGTGGGGGTACGGGAAGAACCTGCGGTCCCGGATGAGCCAGTTCGACGCGGCGGCCGGCGACAGCGAGCTGGACATGGTCGTGCTCGGCGCCGTCGTGATCGACGCCCTGCTCGGCGTGGTCAAGGCCGACATCGGCATCAAGGACGGCCGGATCGCCGGCGTGGGCCGCGCCGGGAGCCCGGACATCACCGACGGGGTCGACCTGCACATCGGGCCGAACACCTGGCCGGTCAACGCGCACGGCCTGCTGGCCACCGCGGGCGCGATCGACAGTCACGTGCACCTGATCACCCCCAGGCTGGTGCCCGTGGCCCTCTCGGCGGGGGTCACCACCCTGATCACCGCCGGGTTCGAGGAGCCCCCCTACGTGATGGAGACCACCCTGCGGGCCTTCGAGGACCAGCCGGTCAACCTCGGGCTCCAGGCCAGCGCCCGGACCGAGCGCGCCGGCCCCGTCGAGCGCGTGCTGGAGGCGGGCGCCTGCGGGCTGAAGATCCACGAGGACTGGGGCGCGTACCCGGAGATCGTCGACGCCACGCTCGCGCTGGCCGGGCAGCATGACGTCGCCGTGTGCCTGCACACCGACGGCCTGAACGAGTCGTGCGAGCTGGAGGAGACGGTGGCCGCGATCGCCGGGCGGGCCGTCCACGCCTACCACGTGGAGGGCGCAGGCGGCGGGCACGTGCCCGACCTGATCGGGCTCGTCCGCGAGCCCAGCGTGGTGTGCTCCTCCACCACGCCCACCATCCCGTACGGCCGCGGCACCGCCGCCGAGCATCCGCGGATGATCCTCGCGGTGCACGGCGGGTCGGCGGGCGACGCCGGGGACCTGCAGGCCGCCTGGGAGCGGGTCCACCCGGCGACCATGGCGGCCGAGGGGCCGCTCCACGAGCTCGGCGCGATCAGCATCGTCAACAGCGACTCCCAGGGCATGGGCAGGATCGGGGAGACGGTCCGCAGGACGTGGCAGCTGGCCGACGTCATGAAGGCGTGGCGGGCGAGCGAGGCGGGCCAGGGATGGCCGCCGGCTCCCGGCACCGAGCGGATGACCCCGCCCCCGCCCGGGCGCCCGGGGCAGGCGCGGGCCGACGACAACGAGCGGGTGCTCCGGTACCTGGCGAAGTACACGGCGGAGCCGGCGCGGGTGCACGGGATCGAGGGGGACGTGGGGAGCCTGGCGCCCGGGCGGCTGGCCGACATCGTCCTGTGGCGGCCCGCCCTGTTCGGCATCCATCCCGAGGTGCTGCTCAAGGCCGGATGCTTCGCGTGGGGCGCGCTGGGGGAGGGGAACGCCACCATCGAGTCCAGCGAGCCGCGCCGCTACGGGCCGCACTGGGGGGCGATGGGGCGGGCCGCGGCGAGGCTGTCCGCCACCTTCGTGTCCGAGGCCGCCCTGGCGTCCGGCATCCGGGAGTCCCTCGGCAGCCGCCGCCGGCTCACCGCCGTGCGCGGATGCAAGGATGTGCGCCGGGACCGGCTCGTCGCCAACCGCGCCTGCCTTCCGGTGGAGGTCGACCCGGGTGACGGGACGGTCCGCCTCGGCGGGAGGGTGCTGGCCGCCGAGCCCGTCGGCGAGGTCCCGCTCAGCCGCCGGTACCTCCTCGGGTAGCCGCCGCCCTCGCCCTGCCGGGCGGGGCGGCCCGGCAGGGCAAGGGCCGCCCCGGGCTCGGGTCCTTGGTCCCTGCCGGCGCCGGGCGGGCCGCGCCTACGATTTCCTCGCGCCACGCGGCCAGCCCGGCCCCGGGTTCGGCGCGGCCCGGGGCTCGGCGCGGCCGCGGGCCGGGCGCGACCCCAGGCCCAGGGAGAGCCGGCGGTGACAGACGAGCCATTCCGCACCATCATCGAGCCGTTCCGCATCCACTCGGTCGAGCCGGTGCGCCTGACGACCCGCGCGCAGCGGGCCGCCGCGCTCGCCGCGGCCGGGTACAACCTGTTCGCCCTGCCCGCCGAGGACGTGCTGATCGACCTGCTGACCGACTCGGGCACCGGGGCGATGTCGGCCGAGCAGTGGGCGGCGATCCAGCGGGGCAACGAGGCATACGCGGGAGCTCCCTCGTTCTACCGCTTCCGGGAGGCGGTCACGAGCCTGTTCCCGTTCACCCATGTCCTGCCCGCCCATCAGGGCCGCGCGGCCGAGAAGATCCTCTTCACCGCCGCCTGCGGGCCGGGCATGGTCGTCCCGAACAACACGCACTTCGACACCACCCGCGCCAACGTCGAGTTCACCGGCGCGCGGGCCGTGGACCTGCCCGTCCCTGAGGGCCTGCGGCCCGCGGCCCGGCACCCGTTCAAGGGGAACATGGACGTCGCGGCGCTGGAGCGCCTGCTGTCCGAGCGGGCCGGCGACGTCCCGCTGGTGATGCTGACGGTCACGAACAACTCCGGCGGCGGCCAGCCGGTCAGCATGGCCAACGTCCGCGCGGTCCGCGAGGTCTGCGACCGCTTCGGCAAGCCGCTCTTCCTCGACGCCTGCCGGATCGCGGAGAACGCGTGGTTCATCCGCGTCCGGGAGCCCGGCTACCAGGACCGCGCGGTCGCCGACATCATCCGTGAGATGGCCGGGCTGGCCGACGGGATGACGATGTCGGCGAAGAAGGACCCGCTGGCCAACATCGGCGGCTGGCTGGCGATGAACGACGGCGACCTGGCCATGCGGTGCCGGAACCTGGAGATCCTGACCGAGGGCTTCCCCACCTACGGCGGGCTGGCCGGGCGCGACCTGGAGGCGATCGCCCAGGGGCTGCGCGAGGCCGTCGATCATGACTACCTCAGGTACCGGGTGCGCTCGGTCGAGTACCTCGGCGAGGCGCTGGAACGGGCCGGGGTCCCGGTCGTGGTGCCCTTCGGCGGTCATGCCGTGTTCATCGACGCCCGGGCGATGCTCCCGCACATCGACCCGCTCGCCTATCCGGGCCAGGCGCTCGCCTGCGCCCTCTACACCGAGGGCGGGGTCCGTGGCTGCGAGATCGGGACGGTCATGTTCGGCCTGCGCCCGGACGGGACCGAGACGGCCGCGCCGATGGACCTGGTCCGCCTCGCGATTCCCCGCCGCACCTACACCCAGAGCCACATCGACTACGTGATCGAGGTCGTCACCAGGGTGGCCGAGCGCGCCGGCCGGCTCTCCGGGCTGCGGATCGTCTCCCAGCCCGGGCAGTTGCGCCACTTCACCGCCCGGTTCGCCCCGGCGGGCTGATGAGCGCCGAGGCCAGGATGACCCGCCCGGGATCAGGAGGGAAGGACCCGAGATGAACGTGTGCGTGCCGGTGACCGCCGATGGCCAGGTCGATCCCCGGTGGGGGCGCGCCGATCGCGTCGCCGTCGCCGACGTGGCCGGCGGGGCGATCCGCGGCTGGCGGGAGTTCGCCGTCGGCTGGGGAGCCCTGCACGACCAGGGCAGCGAGGGCGCCCACCACGCCCGCGTCGCCCGGTTCCTGCGGGACAACCTGGTCGAGGCGGTCGCCGTTCACCACGTGGGGCCGGGCATGCAGCGGATGCTCGGCTCGATGGGGATCCACGTGGTGTCGGGGCTGGGCGGGGACGCCCGCGCGGCGGCCCGGGCCGCCGCGGCCAGCGTCAGCGGGGCGAACGGCGCCGGCCCCAGCTAGCCTCCGGATCCCAGGCCAGGCCGGCCGTGCCGGGACCGGCCGTGCGGTAGGGCGCCATGGCCTCGCGGCGCAGGTCAGGGGAATCCTGATGCCCGGGCTGCGCCCGGCGGGGCGGGGCGGCGGCCCGGATCGGCGGCGCCGTCTGCGGCTGGTCGATCCCGGACCGGGACAGGTAGGCGAACGACGCCACGACCAGGATGAGCGTCACCGCCGACACCCTGGCATGCCCGTATCCCATGCCGCTGATGTCCGTCGGCATCCCGAAGAAGTCGGCGAACGAGGCCCCGATCGGACGGGTCAGGATGTAGGCGACCCAGAAGGTCAGCACGGGGCTGGCGCCGAGCCGCCACGCGGCCAGCGGCACGCAGATCATGACGCTGAACGCGACCGCCGACGCGAGGTACCCGAAGTGGAAGGTGGTCGCGAACAGGTCGCCGAGGGCCGTGCCCATCGCGAACGTGAAGATCACCGCCAGCCAGTAGAAGACCTCTCGGCGCGCCGTCACGATCGAGTGGATGTCCAGCGTCCCCTCGGCCCGGTACCAGGCCGCGAACGTGACGATCAGGCAGATGGCGCAGAAGAGGGCCGACACCAGGTACGGCAGCCCGAGCACCACGTGCATGACGTCGGCGGCCATCGTGCCGAACACCGCGACCATGGACACCGCCGTCCAGTACGGCCAGGTCCGGTAGCGCGGGGTCCGGAACTGCCAGCCGATCGCGAGCGCGAACACCACGAAGCCCAGGATCACCCCGAGGTACTTGTTCACGTCCAGGACGACGAAGTCCGACAGCGCCTCGCCCATCGCGGTCGTCAGCAGCTTCACCGCCCAGAAGTACGGCCCGACCGCCGGGACCTTCGGGACGCCCGGGACCCTCAGGGCGCCGGGAGCCGTCAGGGCGCCGCGGCCATCGCGCCGCCCCGGCTTCGGACGCCGGTGCCGTGCAGCCATGACGGAAAGGGTGCCATACCGCGCCGGGCGCGGTGGCCGCTGGCCGGCGGGTCTCGGAGGCCGCTGGCCGGCGGGCCTCGGTGGCCGGTCACGGCGTTCCGGGCAGTCACCTGATCCCGGGCGCGCGATCGAAGCCGGGCCGTTCCCGGCCGCCGTGCCGCGGGCGCGGCCTTCACAGGCGCTCGCGGAACCAGTCCAGGATCAGCCTGGCCCGCATGATCCGGTGCCGGGGCGACCCGCTGCGGCTGAGCTCGTGATTCTCGGCGGGGAACCTGACCATCACCGGCTCGCGGCCCAGCAGCCGAAGCGCGACGAACAGCTCCTCCGCCTGGGCGGCCGGGCAGCGCAGGTCGTCATCGGAGTGCAGGATCAGCAGCGGCGTGGTCATGTCCCTGACGTGGCTGACCGGCGAGTGCCGCGCGTAGGCGTCCGGGGCCGACAGGTGATCGCGCCCGACGTAGCCGCGGATGAACCCGGCGATGTCGGCGCTGTGCTCCATCGCGGCCAGGTTGTTGCAGGCCCGCTCCGAGCAGGCCGCCTTGAACCGCGTGGTGTGCCCGATCGCCCACGATGTCAGGTACCCGCCGTAGGAGCCGCCGAGGATGCCGAGCCGGTCCGGGTCGATCCAGCTGAACCGCTCGCAGGCGGCGTCCACGCAGGCCATCACGTCCTCGAAGTCGACCCCGCCCCACCCGCTGCCCGGATCGCTGTCGCACTCCGGCCAGCGCACCGCGCGGCCCCACGCCTCGCTGTACCCGGAGCTGCCCCGCGGGTTGCAGTACAGGACGCCGAACCCGGCGGCCGCCTGGAGCTGGAAATCGTCGCTGAACCGGTTGCCGTACTGCGTGAACGGGCCGCCGTGGACGTTCAGCAGCGCCGGGTACCGCTCGCCCGGGCGCGCCAGGGCCGGCGGGATCGCCCAGCACTCCACCTCGCTGCCGTCGGCGGAGCGCGCCAGGAACCGCTGCGGGGATCCGAGGGCGACCGCGTCCCCGAACGAGCGCGTCAGGCCGGTGAGCGCGCGCTCCCCCCCGGGGACGCGCGCGCCGTCCCCGCCGAGGCCCGTGGCGTGCAGCTCGCCGGCGCTGGTCGGCGTGGCGGCGACGAACGCGAGCGTCCCCGCGGCCCAGCTCCACTCGGTCACCCAGCGGTCGCCGCCGACGACCGGCTCCGGCTTCCCGGCCCCATCGGCCCGGGCGCGGTACAGGTGCACGTTGCCGCTGTCCTCCACGGAGAACAGCAGGTGGTCGCCGGCCCAGGTGGGCGCGGCCCGCAGGTCGAGCAGCTGGCAGTTGCGGTCCAGGCCCGCGGTGAGGACCTGCTGCCGCCGCGAGCCGATCTCGATCACCCCGACCTGGCGGTGCCGGGGATTCTCCAGCGGGGTGCGGTTGACGTAGTACGCCAGCCGGCCGCCGTCCGGCGACCAGGACGGCCGCGCGTAGGCCGGCCCGGTCGCGGTGAGGCGCTCCGGCTCGGAGCCGCCGTCGGCCCGGGCGACCCACAGGTCGACCGCGAGGTCGAGGTCCCAGGTCTCGTGGCGCGCGGAGGTGAACGCGATCATGCTGCCGTCGGGGGACCAGGCCAGGCCGTCGGACTGGAACGGGCCCGGCGTCACCGCGCGGGGCGTGCCGGAGCCGTCGGCCTGCACGACGAAGATCCGGCTTGGCCGGTCGATCGTCCAGCCGGCCGCGTTCAGCCGGTAGATCAGCCGGGTCACCCGGCGGGGCGGCATGTCCTTGCCCTCGGCCGGATGGCCCGGGGCGCCGTACTGCCCGGGATCGGGGTCGCGCGCCACGAACGCGAGCCGGCTGCCGTCCGGTGACCAGGCCAGGTCGCTGACCGGGCCGTGCCAGGAGCACACCACCATGCGCTCGCCCGGGGTGCCGACGGGCAGGACGCAGACCCGTGACGGGCCGTTCCCCGGCGGCGAGGAGACGAAGGCCAGGCGCCGGCCGTCGGGGGACCACCGCGGCAGGGTCTCGTGGCCGTCGCCGGTGAGCGGATGCGGCTCGCCATCGGCCGGGTCCGCGGGGGCCAGCCAGATCCGCCGCCGGTACGTGTTCGACTCCAGGTCGGGGTCGCTGACCGTGAAGGCGACGGCCGATCCCGTCGGGCCCACCTGGGGCTCGGCCACCTGGCGGATCCTGGCGATGTCCTCGGGAGCCATCAGCACTGCCCTGCCGGTATTCTCCGTCTTATCCGTCATGTGCTGCCTTTCGCATCACACCGGGCGCGGACGGTGCAGCCCGCTCATCCAAGGATGCACCGGTCACGGGGTGATCCGCGCGGCCCGGCCGCAGGTGACGGTCGCGTCTGAAGCGGGCTGACCGGCGCGCCCGCCGAGGCGATGATGGAGGCATCAGCCGCGCTCGCGCCCGGCCCGGGCCCTCGCGGGGCCGGGCGCTCGAGGTCGTAGCGGAGGCGCCCCGTGACCATCGGCGAGGATCTGGCGCAGGCGCGCCAGCGGTCCGGCCTCACCGTGACCGAGGTCAGCGAGCGGACCCGGATCAGGGAATCGGTCATCCGCGCGATCGAGCGGGATGACTACTCTCAGTGCGGCGGCGACTTCTACGCCAGGGGTGACATCCGCGCGATCGCCCGGGTGGTCGGAGCCGACCCCGAGCCGCTGATCAGGGAATATGACGCGGCTCGCCGCGCGGCGGGGGAGCCGGCGGGGGCGGAGCCGTTCCGGCCGGCCACGGCCATGGGGATGGGCGGGCGGCACCGGGTGAACTGGACGGCTGTCCTGGCGCTGGCCGTCGTGATCGCCGTCGGCCTGGCCGCCTACCAGTTCCTCGCCGCCGGGGGTTCCGCCCGGCGGGGCGGGGCGGCGGAGGCCGCGGGCCGGGCCGGCGTTCACCGGCGAGAGCGCCACCGGCCCGGGCGCCTCCCGGCAACCCCGGCGGCCCGGCCGCGCGACCTGGTCATCCAGCTGACGGCCAGCCAGGACTGCTGGGTCGAGTTCACCACGCCGGCCGGGGCCTACCTCTCGCAGTTCTACGTCGTCGCGGGCACGTCCCGCCGGTGGGTGTTCAGCGGCCCGGTCGACATGCGGCTCGGCAACCCCGGGGGCGTCAGGCTGCTCGTCGACGGCACCAGTCCGCTGCCCCCGGGCATCGCCCATCCGGTCACGCTCGACCTGTCCCCGCCGGGCTCGCGCGCCTGAGGACGGCGTTCACGGGACGGCACAGGGATGTTCAAGATTCTTTCACCGGACGCCGTTTAGGCGGCGCGGCTGTGGTCGATGTAAGACATAGGCGGTGGCCGCGAGTCCGGGCCGCCGGCCGATGCAAGCACCCCACGCGGGCGACTCCCCACACCTTTCGCAGGGCCGTGCTCATGAGCAATGCGCTGGCCTTCCTTGGCCGTGACATGGCGGTGGACCTGGGCACCGCGAACACGCTGATCTACGTCCGCGGCCGGGGGATCGTGCTCAACGAGCCCTCGGTCGTGGCGCTGAACGTGGCCGCCGGCCAGGTCGTGGCGGTCGGGGCGGACGCCAAGCGCATGATCGGCAGGACGCCGGGCAACATCGTCGCGGTCCGGCCGATGCGGGACGGGGTCATCGCCGACTTCGACGTGACCGAGCGGATGCTGCGGTACTTCATCGAGAAGGTCCACAGGCGCCGCCACCTGGTGCGGCCGCGGGTCCTCGTGGCGGTGCCGAGCGGCCTGACCGGGGTGGAGCAGAGCGCGGTCAAGGAGGCCGCGCACCAGGCCGGCGCGCGCCGCGTCTACGTCTTCGAGGAGCCGATGGCGGCGGCCATCGGCGCCGGGTTGCCGGTCAGCGAGCCGACCGGGAACATGGTCGTGGACATCGGCGGCGGCACCACCGAGGTGGCGGTGATCTCGCTCGGCGGCATCGTGACCGCCGAGTCGCTCCGGGTGGGCGGCGACGAGTTCGATCAGGCGATCATCGCGTTCGCGAAGAAGGAGCACTCGCTGCTGCTCGGCGAGCGGACGGCCGAGGAGGTCAAGATGTCCATCGGCTCGGCGCATCCCTCGGCGGACGACCGCCAGGCCGAGGTCCGGGGCCGGGACCTGGTCAGCGGCCTGCCGAAGACCATCGTGATCTCCGCCGGCCAGGTCCGCCGCGCGCTCCAGGAGCCGATCGGGATGATCGTGGACGCCGTGCGGGCCACGCTGGACAGGTGCCCGCCGGAGCTGGCAGGCGACGTGATGGACCGGGGGATCGCCCTCACCGGCGGCGGGGCGCTGCTGCGCGGCATGGACGACCGGCTCCGCGAGGAGACGGGCCTGCCCGTCCACCTGGCCGACAGCCCGCTGGAGTCGGTCGTGCTGGGCACCGGCCGGTGCGTCGAGGACTTCGACACGCTCGGGCAGATCCTGCTGGCGGGCGCCAGACGCTGAGCGCGCCCGGCGGCAAGGCGGACGGACGAGGATCGCGGGAGCCGGCTGGCGGCGGGACGAGGTGTTCGGCTGTGCGTGACACGCGGCGGACGAGGATCGCCCTGGGCGGGCTGCTGGCCGCGGCGGCGCTGCTGATCGCGGCCGGGCGCCTGGGCGCGGCGTACCCGCTGCGCGCGCTCGGAGGCACGATGCTCGGGGCAGCCGAGCGCGGGATGGCCTCGGCCACCGGTTCACTGGCCGCCGTCCTGGGCGGGCCCGGCGCGGCCGGATCGGGCGCGAAGGTGAACGAGCTGGAACGCGAGCTCATCAGCGCGCGCCTCGAGCTGAGCGCGGAGCGGCTCGACCGGGCCGAGTACGACCAGCTCGCCAGGCTGCTGCGGCTGTCGTCGCGGGAACGCTACCGCGTGGTCGCCGCCACCGTGATCGCGGTCGGCCAGGGCTGGGAGCAGGCGGTCACGCTCGGCGCGGGCAGCCGTCAGGGGGTCAGGGCGGGCGACACCGTGCTCAACGGCGCGGGCCTGGTCGGGACCGTGACCCGGGTGAGCCCCTCGACCTGCACCGTCCTGCTCGATTCCGACGCCGGCGCGGTGGTCGGCGTGCGGCTGGCGGGCAGCGGCCTGCTCGGCTGGGTCACCGGGAGCGGGGCCGGCCTGTCCGGCCCGGCCCTGCTGCGGCTGCGCGTGCTCGGCCCGGCCACGGGCCTCGCGACGGGAGAGGAGGTGGTCACCTCCGCCTCCGTGGGCGGCCGGCCGTACGTGCCGGGCATCCCGGTGGGTGTCGTCATCCGCGTGCTGTCCGCGCCGGGCCCGCAGGGCTCGCTGACCGCGACCGCCCTGGTGCGCCCGTACGCCGATCCGGCCGCGCTCGACGTGGTCGGCATCGTGATCGCGGGACGGGGGCTGACATGAGCCGGCTGGCCCGGCGCGGGCTGATCGCACTCGGGGTGGCGGTGCTGGGGATGGCGGTGGCGGTCCTCCAGGTCACGGTGGCGGACCGGGTGGCCATGCCGGGCGGCGTGGCCCCCGACCTGCCGCTGGTGGCGGCGGTGCTGGCGGGCCTGGCGCGCGGGCCGACGGCGGGGATGCTGGCGGGGTTCGCCGGCGGCCTCGGCCTCGATCTCGCGCCCCCGTCGGTGCACCCGGCCGGCGAGCTGGCGCTCGCGTTCTGCCTGGCGGGCTACGGAAGCGGCCGGGCGAGCGGATGGGCTGGCCGCTCGGTCCCCCGGCGGCTGGTCGTCGTCCCGGCGGGCGCCGCGGCGGGCGAGGCCCTCCGGGCGCTCGCCGCGGCGGTGCTCGGCGATCCCGGGATCACCGCCGCCGCGGCGCGCCACGTGATCCCCTGGGCCGTCGGCTACGACACGCTCGCCGGCGGGACCCTCGTGGTGCTGGCGGCGCTCGCGGCTCGCGCGCGGGCCCGGCACGGGCTGGCCCGGCGCGGGCTGGCGCGACGGTCGCCGGCGAGGCGCGGGCTGGCCCGTGGCTGGCTGGAAGGGCGCGGACCCGGCGGGGGCTGGCAGGCGGTGCCGGGCATCCGCCGCCCGGCCGGCCCGCGGGTGCCCGGGGACTTTGCCCTGCGGCGCGCCATCGCAGGCCGGGCGCCCGGCGTGCGGCGCGCCACGGCCGACGGCATCGCACCACGCGGCGCCGCGCCGGCCGGGATCTTCTCCCGCGGCACCGGGCCGGGCCGGGCGTTCTCCCGTCGCGGCGTCCCCGGCAGGACTGTAGCTGGCCGGACTGTCCCCGGCAGGACTGTCCCCGGCAGGACTGTCCCCGGCAGGACTGTCCCCGGCAGGGGCGTCTCCGGCAGCGCCCTGTCCCGCCACATCCGCGCGGGCCGCCGGGCCATGCCCGGGTCCGGCTGGCGCGCCAGCCCGCGTGGCGGCAGGTCGTTCCGCATCTCCTGGCGGCGCGCGAGCCCCAGCCGCCGTGGCCGGCCGCGTCGCGCCGGGGGCACGCCATGAGCCGGCCTTCGGCCCGGCGCCTGGCATGGCTGGCCGCGTTCGCCGGGTGCCTGGCCGCGGCGCTGGTGGCCCGGCTCTGGTACGTGCAGGTCGCCGGGCGTGCCCGGTACGCCAGCCTGGCCGGCCAGGAGCAGGTGCGGACCGTGGTCCTGCCCGCCGACCGCGGGGCGATCCTGGACGACTCCGGCCGGGCGCTGGTGACGAGCCGCCCCTCGCTGGTGGTCACGGTGGACCCCGCCACGGCGCTGGCGAGCGCCGACGGCGGCCGCGCGGAGTTGAGCCGGCTCGGCAGGCTGCTCGGCGTGACCGCGCGGGTGCTCGCCGACGACCTCAGGTCGTGCACGGCCACGGTGCCCCCGCCATGCTGGGCCGGCTCGCCCTACCAGCCGGTCCCGGTCGCGCAGGGCGTGCCCGGCCGGACCGGCATCCAGATCATGGAGGAGCATCGCCTGTTCCCGGGGGTGAGCGTGCGGGTGCAGCCCGCGGTCAGCTATCCGCTCGGGTCGGCTGCCGCGCAGGTCCTGGGGTACCTGGGGCCGATCACCGCCCAGCAGGAGCGGCTCCGGCACCTGCCGGTGACCGGGTTCGCCGGCGCCGACCTGGCCGGGCAGGCCGGGCTGGAGGCCGAGTACGACGCCCCTCTCCGCGGTGTCCCGGGGACGGAGCGGGTGGCCGTCAACGCCGCCGGGAACGTCCTCGGGATCATCTCGGTGACCCCTCCGGTGCCCGGCGACACCCTGGTGACGAGCATCAACGCGCGGCTCCAGGAGGACGTCGGACGAGTCCTGGCAGCCGCGATCGGCAAGGCCAGGGCCGAGGGGAACCCCGGGGCGACGTCCGGCGCCGCCGTGGTCATGACGACGACGGGCCGCGTCGTCGCGATGGCCAGCTACCCGACATACGACCCGCGGATCTGGTCACAGGGGATCTCCGAGCGCCAGTTCCAGGCGCTGTTCGGCCCCTCGGGCGGCGAGCCGGCGCTCAACCGTGCCATCCAGGGGCAGTACGCGCCCGGGTCGACCTGGAAGGTCACGACCACAGCGGCGGCGGTGGCGGCCGGCTACCGCCTGGCCGGGCCGTACGACTGCCCGGCATCCGTGGACATCGGCGGGCGGATCTTCAACAACGACGTGCCGGTCAACTCCGGCGCGATGAGCCTGCACACCGCGCTCGTCGTCTCCTGCGACACGGTCTTCTACCAGCTCGCCTACGACATGTGGCTGCGGGACGACCGGGCGGCGGACGTGGTCACCAGCCCCCGCGCCCCGGCGCAGCTGATGCAGCGGATGGAACTGGCCTGGGGGTTCGGCAGGCCGACGGGCATCGACCTGCCCGGCGAGGCGCCGGGCACCGTGCCCACCCGCGCCTGGCTGTACCGCTTCTACACGGCGAACAAGAGCTTCTGGTGCGCGAACGGCCGACCGTACGGCTCGTACCTGCAGCAGATCGAGTACCAGGACTGCCGGTACGGCAACGTCTGGGAGCCCGGCCAGGCGGTGGACGCGGCCATCGGGCAGGGATACGTGACGGTCACCCCGGTGCAGCTGGCCCGCGCGTACGCGGCGCTCGCCAACGGCGGCGTCCTGTACAGCCCGCGCGTCGGAGAGGCGCTGATCCGGCCCGATGGCCGCCTGGTCAGGGCCATCACCGCGCCGGTCGCCGGCCACCTGCCGGTGCCCGGGCGGGTGCTCGCCTACATCAGGAGCGCCCTGGCCGACGTGGTGACGCAGGGCACCGCCGCGGGCGCGTTCGCCGGCTTCCCGCTGGGCAAGGTCTGCGTGGCGGGCAAGACGGGGACTGCCGAGGTCGCCGGGCGGCAGGCGACGTCGGTGTTCGCCTCGTTCGCGCCGTGCCGTCACCCGAGGTTCGTCGCCGTGGTGATGATCCCCGCGTCCGGCTACGGGGCCGACGTGTCGGCTCCCGCCGTCCGGCAGATCTGGGACGACCTGTTCGGCCTTGAGGGCCACCGCGCGGCGCTGCCGGGCGGCGCGCTGCCGTCGTGGCCCGCCTGGCACCCCGGGAGGGCCCGGTGAGCGCGCCGGCCGGCCGCCTGAACCGTGCGCGCCCGCCGGGCGGGCGCCCGGGGCGCCGGCGGCCGGCCCCGGATCGCCGGCCGGACCTGCCGGGCCTGGCCCCGCTGCCGGGCCTGGCCCCGCTGCCGGGCCTGGCTCCGGTCCGCCCCCCGGGCGGCGGCGGGACGCGGCCCGCCTGGGACGCCGGGCCCGCGCCGCGCGGCGCGCTGGCGGGGAGGCCGCGCCGCGGCCGCCTCGCCAGGCGGGCGCTTGCCGTGCTCGCCCCGGCGCTCCGGTTCGACTGGGTGCTGATCGCCGCGGTGTTCGCCCTCGGCGTCCTCGGCGTCCTGCTGGTCTGGTCGGCCAGCGCGCCCGCGCTCGCCCAGGCCGGGGCCGACCCGCACCTGTACCTGGACAAGCAGTTGCTGAACCTGGTGATCGGCGCGCTGCTGCTGGTGGGCGCCGGCGTGGCCGGCGGCAGCCGGCTGCGGGCCCTGGCGCCGCTCGGCTACGCCGCGGCCGTGCTTGCCCTCCTGGCGGTGCTCAGCCCGCTCGGCACGTCGGTCAACGGCGCCCGGGCCTGGATCTCGCTGCCCGCCGGGTTCCAGGTGGAGCCCTCGGAATACGCCAAGCTCGGCCTGATCCTGATCCTGTCCAGGATCCTCGGCGGGGTGCCGACCGCCGACCGCCGCCCGCGGCCGCGCGACGTCGCGATCGCGATCGGGTGCGCCGCCCCGGTCATCGGCCTGGTCGCGGCCGAGCCCGCCCTCGGCGTCGCGCTCCTGCTCGCGGTCCTGGCCGGCGGCCTGATCGTGCTGGCCGGGACGCGGCCGCGCCTGCTCGCGGGGCTTTGCGGCGCTGGCGCCCTGCTCGGCCTGGCCGCCTGGAGGTCCCGCCTGCTCCGGCCCTACCAGCTCCAGCGGCTGGCGGCATTCGTTCATCCCTCGTCGGACCTGGCGGGCGCGGGCTACAGCGCGGCGCAAGCGAGGATCGCGATCGGCTCGGGCGGCCTGCTCGGCCAGGGGCTCTTCCACGGCCAGCTGGTCGCCGGGGGATTCGTGCCCGAGCTGCCGACGGACTTCGTCTTCACCGTGGCCGGGGAGGAGCTCGGCTTCGCCGGTGCCGTGCTGATCGTCATGCTGCTCGCGGTCGTCGTCTGGCGGGCGCTGCGGATCGCGGCGCGGGCACCGGACCAGTTCGGCGCGCTGCTCGCGGGCGGGATCGCGATCTGGTTCACCGTCCAGTCGTTCGTGAACATCGGCATGACCGTCGGCCTCGTGCCGGTGACCGGCCTGCCGCTGCCGTTCGTCTCCTACGGGGGCTCGGCCATGTTCGCCGACATGCTGGCGGTCGGCGCGCTCCAGGCGATCCGCGCGCGGCCCGCGGCGGGCGCGATCAGCCGCCCGGCCAGGCTGCTCGCTCACCGGTAGGCCAGCGCCCGGCCCTTGCTGTCCACGGCCAGGCAGAACCGGTCGCTGGCGCACGAGAGCCGGCCAGCCCGGCATTGCCCGCGTCAATGCGGATGAGCGCCGACCAGCTGCCCGTGCTCCGGGTGGTGGCCATGCCGCCGGCGTCCACCACCACGCGGAAGCGGGCCACGGCGTCGTCGTAGCCGCGGGCCGACGGCTGCCCGCGCCCTTGCCTGGGAGCGGCCGCCGCGGGTCGCGGAACGCGGGGACCCCGTTCGGGGCCCCCGCGTTCCCGCGCCTGCGCCGCCGCTCGCGACGGCCTCCGGGGCTCAGGTGCAGGTGTTCGTGAAGAGGCTGCTCTCGAACTCCGGGTAGCCGAGCGTGGCGAACCTGTCAGAGCCGTACTGGCTGAAGCCACCATAGGAATTGCCGTTCGGCATGTTGCCGAATTCCCAGGCGCACGGCGCCGGACTGGTCCAGTACGGGTAGAAGGCCCCCGGCGCCGTGGCGGGCGGCACCGCGCAGCCCGGGCCCGCGGGCCCCGAGCAGGTCGACTCGCTCAGCGCGACATCGGTCTGGAACTGGAACTGTGAATAGTCCGCGCCATGCACGGTGACCGGCGCTCGCTGCACGAACGTCGCCGGGAACCGGTTCGGCGAGGTGCTCGTCGGCCAGTCGGCCCAGTAGGGCGTTCCGTCGAAGTCGAGATCGCCGTTCTGCGTGTAGAACTCGTCGCACCCGGTCACCACGTTGGGCGCGGCGAGTCCGCCATGCGTGTCGCCCTTCGGATAGCACGGCGCGTCACTGGCCTCCGGGTTGGTCCCGCCGTCGGGCCCGGTGGTCATCTCGTACGCGCCGACGCAGTGCTTCCAGTAGGTGTCGGTGACCCCGGCCGCGAGGGTGATCGACGCCGGACCGGTCACCGTCGAGCACGGCTCGAAGTGGCCGATCTCGTACTCGGTGCTGATGTTCACCTGCAGCGCCGTCCACCCGGCGATCTCGTCCACGCCCGCGGTGGAGAACTCGGGCTGGAAGTTGAACGGCGTCCCGTCGCAGGTGCTCACGTTGGTGTCCATGAACCCGTTCGCCGCCGAGGCCTGCATGAACCCGGTCTGGCCGGTGGTGAGGTCGCGGACGACGGCTTCGAAGGCGGACCCGCCTCCGCTGGCCGGGGCGTCGAACATGTGCACCCGGATCACGTCGCCGGGGTTCATCAGCAGCGTCTCGGCGTTCGGGGTGAAGGTCTGCAGGTCGGCGAGCTGCGGGCTGGGCGGGCCGGTGGGAACCCCGTTCCGCTGGATGAAGCCGAAGTTCACCGGCTCGACGCAGTTGGGATTGCAGGTGGCGAAGTTGAGCGTGCACTCCAGGCTGTCGATCGTCAGCGCCGCGCACCAGTGGGCGTTGTCGCAGCTGATCGCGTCGGCGAAAGGCGCCTGACCGGGCGGGTAGAACTGGAGCTCCATGAAGGCGGCTCCGCCGCCGGCCTGCGCCTGGGTGCAGTTCGGGTTGACCCCGATGCACGACGGGCCGGGGGCGTTGGCGTCGCTCTCGGGCGTGCACGGGTTCTGCGGGTAAGACAGCGGGTCGCACATGGTCATCGAGAACCACGGGGCGGCGGTCAGCTCGAGGAAGTGCGTGACGTCGTGGCCGGGGCTGGAGACGGTCGGCGCCTGGGCCGGGTCCGTGCCCAGCCTCTCGGTCCAGGTCACGTCGTTGCCCGAGCCGGGAAGGCCGGACAGGAACCGCAGGTCCGGCTCGTCATGGCCGATGTACCAGCCGTTGTCGTAGAACCGGCCGCCCGTGCGCGCGCTGCCGTGCGGGTCGGTGCAGGCCATGGTCCGGCGCACCGATTGCTGGATCGGGCTGTAGCCGTTGCAGTCGAGCTCGCCGAGCTGGTGCGGCTTGACGGTCTTGCCGTATCCGGCGGCAGCGGTCCCCGCGGGCCCGGTGCGCGCGGCGGACGCCGGCAGCGCCGATGCCAGGCCCGCGAGGGTGATCGCGCCGGCGGCGAGGACCGGAAGGCCGGTCCGCAGTCGCCGGGCAGTGGAATATCTTCGCATCCCGCCTCCAGATCCGTAGGCGCGGAGCGGGTGCCCGCTCCGGTGGGACGCCCATGGCGCCCTGAGCGTAACTCTCCGGGCGGGTCGATTCCTGGCATTCGCGCGGCCCGTACCCGGCCGCTGTGATTGGCCCTGTTTACGTGGCCACGGCCGGAGTGCCAGGTGGCCGGCGCCCGCGCCGGCGGCGCGAGATCATGGACGTCATGGAGGTCCGGCGGGAAGATGGCAGCGTCATCGCCGTGGAGGTGGCGGGCGAGCCGGGCGCGCCCGCGGTGCTGCTGTGCCACGGGCTGGCCGACTCGCGGCTGTCGGCGGACTGGTTCGACGAGGCGGCGCGGGACCTGGGGGTGCGCGTGATCGCCCCGGACCGGCCCGGCACGGGCGGCACGGACCTGCGCCGGATGGACCGGGTCGCGGACTGGGCCGCTGACGCGGCGAGGGTGCTCGACGCTGCGGGAGCGAGCGCAGCCTGGCTGCTGGGCGTCTCGGCGGGCGGGGCGTTCGCGGCGGCGTGCGCGGCCCGGATGCCCGGGCGCGTCCGGGGGCTGACGCTCGTGTCGCCGCTCGGCCCGCCGCACTGGCCGACGCGGGGTATGGCGCCGGGTGAGCGGCTCGCCCTGGAGGTGGCCAGGCGCGCCCCGGGATTCGGCGCCCGGTCACTGGGCGGGCTCGCCCTGCTGGCGCGCCGCCGGCCGCTGCTGTTCCTGCGGCTGGTGACCACCGAGCTGCCCGAGGCGGACGTCCGCGCGCTCCGCCGGCCGGACCTGGCAGAGTCCTTCCGCGCCAGCTACGCGGAGGCATTCCGGCGCGGCAGCGGCGGGGTCGCGCAGGACCTGCGGGTGCTCACCCGGCCGTGGGGCTTCGACCTGGCCTCGATCACCGCGCCCACCCTGATCCGCCACGGGGACGCCGACACGACCGTGCCGCTGGCCCACGGCCGCCGCTACGCGGAGCAGATACCGGGCGCCCGGCTGCACGTTCATGCCGGCCACGGGCACTTCTCCATCCTCGGCGCCGCGCGGGACATGCTGGCGCCGGCGGCCGGCTGACCCGCGCCGGCGGCCGGCCGGGCGCCCGGCGTGCAATGGCCACCGGGCCGCTCAGCCGTTCAGGTCGGTGACCACGCCCGGTCCCGAGCGGGTCCGCCGGAGCGCGAACAGGGCGAGCGCCGTCAGCGCCAGGGACACCGTCGCCACGGTCATCAGCGCGCCGATCGCGTTGATCTCCGGGGTCACGCCGAATCGGATCATCGAGTAGATCCGGACCGGCAGCGGCGGAACGCCGAGCCCGCTGACGAAGTAGGTGGTGATGAAGTCGTCGAAGGACATCACGAACACCAGCAGGCTGGAGGCCAGGATGGCGGGCCACAGCAGCGGGAGGGTCACCAGCCTGATCGTCTGCCACTGGCTCGCATACAGGTCGAGCGCGGCCTCTTCGACCTGGCTGCTCAGGCTTGCCAGCCGGCTCCGCACGATGATCGTCACGTAGGCGATTGCCCAGGTCGCGTTGGCCAGGATCACCGTCGCCAGCGACAGCGTGATGCCAAGCTGGGTGAAGATCAGCAGCGCCGCGACGGCCGTCGCGATCTCCGGCGAGACCAGGTTGAGCATCACCGTGCCCTCGACGACCCGCGCGGCGCGCAGCCCGGACCGCTCCAGGCCGAGCGCCAGCGCGGTGCCGGCGATGCCCGCGATCATCATGGTGGCAGCCCCGATCTCCAGGCTGGCGATCAGCGAGGCGTGGATGCCGCCGTCGTGCAGCAGCGCCACGTACCACCGGGTGCTGAAGCCGCCGAAGACGGCGAGGGAGTCCTCCTTGTTGAAGGAGAACAGCACGACGACCGCGATGGGCGCGAACAGGTAGCAGACCACGAGCGCGGTGAAGGCGACCAGGAGCCGCGGCCGGCCAGGCCGGCGGGCCCGCCTCACGCCCGCACCGCCCTGGCTCGCCGGGAGCCTGTCCATAGATACCCGAGGATGACCACGAGCAGGACGCTCATCAGCACGATGGTCAGCGCGGAGCCGAAGGTGATGTCGCCGACGTCGCTGAACTGGTCCGCGATCAGGTTCCCGACCATGTAGGTGTCCGGCCCGCCGAGCAGCTGGGCGGTGGCGAAGTCGCCGAGGCTGGGCAGGAAGGTCAGCACGATCCCGGCGGCGATCCCCGGGCTGCTCAGCGGGAGCGTGATGTGCCAGAAGACCCGCCGGCCGCTGGCATACAGGTCGCGGCCCGCCTCGATCAGCTGGTGATCCAGCTGCTCCAGGGCCGCGTACACCGGGAGCACCATGAACGGGAAGTAGGTGTACACCAGGCCGCCGATGACGGCCCAGGGCCGGTTCAGGAACTGCACCGGCGGTGACCCGCGCAGGCCGAGGCCGTGCAGGATGCCGTTCAGCGTGCCGTTGTCCCCGAGAATCACCACCCAGGCGTAGATCCGGACCAGGTAGTCGACGAACCAGGGCAGGATGACCAGCACGATCAGCGCGTTCTTGAGGCGGCCGCCGAACCGGGCGATCGTGTACGCGGTCGGGTAGGCCAGCACCCCGATGATGGCGGTCGCGGCGCCCGCGTACTCCACCGTCCGGAAGATCACCGGCAGGTAGTAGCTCTGGAAGGCGCTCTTGTAGTTGTCCAGGTGCAGGCCGTAGACGGGCAGGCCGACGATGTTGGTCCGGGCCAGCGAGACGGCCGCCACCAGCCCGAGAGGGATGACGAACAGGACTGCCAGCCACAGCGTGCCCGGCAGCAGCAGGACCCTGAAGATGGCTCGGCCGGACCGCACGCTAGCTCGCTTGCACCCTGGACCAGGCCTGCGCCCACAGCTGCTGCTGGCTGCCGGTCGGAACCCGCTTCCACGCGCCCCTGGTCAAGATCGCGTCCGAGGTCTGCAGGAACGGGAAGTCCGCGACCAGCTTGTTGAATGCGGCGTTGCCGGTGCTGGTGCCGTTCGCCTGGCCCATCCATTCCACGCAGGCGGCGGAGTTGTCGGGCCGCAGCAGCCAGTCGATGAACAGCAGCGCGGTCCCGGGGTGCTGGGCCCGCACCGGGATCGACATCGTGTCGACGCCGATCGGGATGCCCTCCTTGCACGTCTCGAACCTGATCGTGGCGGGGTCCTTGACCTTGCCGAGCGCGATGTAGACGTCGCCGGACCAGGCGTGCTGGATCCAGCCCGAGCCGTTCTCCAGGTTGGTGTAGTCCGCGGTGGAGAACCCGGCGAGCATCGGCTTGAGCTCGATCAGCGCGCTCGCGGCCCGGTTCACCTGGGACGCCACTCCGGAGTCGATCGCCCAGCCGAGCCGCAGCAGGCTCATCCCGAGGGCCTCCTCGATCTGGTCGAGCACGTAGATGTGGCCGCTGGCGCCTTTGTGCGTCCACAGGTCGTTCCACGACCCCGTCATGGCGCCGACCCTGTCGGTGAGCCAGGCGATGCCGGTCGGGCTGTAGCCGTACGGGATCGTGTACCTCGCGCCCGGGTCATAGGGGGGGTCACGGAAGAACGGGATGACCTGGCCGTAATTGGCCAGCTCGCCGTGCGGGATCTGGCGGAGCAGCCCGCCGCCGATCAGCTGCCGCATGTAGGCGCTGTTGGTGAACACGATGTCATACGGCAGGCCGGCCGCCAGCTTGGTCAGCATCGCCTGATCGGAGGCGAAGTAGGTCTGGTTGACCGTGACCTTGTATTCCGCCTCGAACCCCTTGATCACCTGGGGCGGCACGTAGCCGCTCCAGTTGAAGTAGTTGAGGTCGCCGTCGACCTTCGCCTTGATCGGCGCGGCGGGCCGGGCGGCCGGCGAGTTGCCGCCGCAGGCCGCGAGCAGCCCGCCCGCGCCGGACAGCAGGGCCGCGTCGCGCAGGAAGGCGCGCCTGCTCCAGGACCAGCTTGTCATCGTCGTCTCCTCACCGGGGAAGCCGTCAAGGGAGGGCTGATCAGCTCCGCTGCTGACCAGCCGGCCGCGCGGGATCACCACCCGCGGGGAACGTCACGTGGCCGGCGGTGCCGCGCGGCGCGGGAAGGGGGTGGCCGGCGGGCGTCACCTTGTGCGGCTCGGTCAGGTGCAGCAGGTTGCCCTCGGGGTCGTAGAAGGCCCGGTGCCGGTAGTAGGTGCCGCCCGGGTGCTCCCAGAGCTCCGCCGGGCCGGCCCACTCGACCTTGCCGTCGAGCCCGGCGATCGCCGCCTCCAGGTCGGTCACCGCGAACGCGAACGAGTCGATGCCCGGGGCGTTCTCCTCGGTGACCGGGGTGCGCCGGGGCGCGCGCCTGGTCACCGGCGTCGCCAGGATGTAGACGGTGACGTCGCCGCACTGGACCGCGGCCCAGCCGCTGCCCGGCTCGTACGGGAGGAACAGGTCGAATCCGAGCACGCCGTGGTAGAACGCCACCATCGCGTCGACGTCCCGGCACAGGACGTCCAGGTTGTCAATGCGGCCGATGATGCCCATCGCGGTGCGCGTCCTTCCTGAGCTTGGCTGCGGGGTGCCCGGGCGGCGGCCCGCGCGTTCGGCAGCCGCTCCTTCATGGGGGATCAGGCGGAGGTGATCGGCGTCGGCTGGTGCTGCCCGGCGTTCTCCCCGGCCGACAGGCCGCCGTCCACGAAGAAGGCGTGGCCGGTGCAGAACGAGGACTCGTCCGAGCACAGGAACAGCGCCAGCGCCGCGACCTCGGCGGGCGTGCCCATCCGCCGGAGCGCGTGCATCCTCGCCGCCTCCGCGCGGGCCCGGGCCGGGTCGGGCTGGGCGTCGGCCCAGCGCCGCACCATCGGTGTCTCGATGTAGCCGGGCGCGATGCAGTTGGCCCGGATGTTGTCCGGCCCGACCTCGACCGCGATGGCCCGGGTCAGGCTCATGATCGCGCCCTTGGCCGCGCACTGGACGGCGACGCCGGGCTCGGCGTGCACGGCGTAGGTCCCGGACATCGCGACGATCGACCCGCCGCCGAGCGCCCGCATCAGCGGGATCGCCGCCCGGGCGCACAGGTAGGTCCCCTTGACATCGACCGACATGAACCAGTCCCACGCCTCGGGGGTGGTGTCCTCCAGGGTGTTCTCGTACATCGCGCCGGCCTGGGCCACGAGCGCGTGGGGCCCGCCGAGGGCGGCGGCTCGCTCGAACAGCGCGGCGACGTCCGGCGGGCTGGAGACGTCGCAGGTGACGGCGTCGGCCGTGCCGCCCGCGGCCGTGATCCCCGCGGTGACCCCGGCCAGCCCGGTCTCGTTGAGGTCGGCGCACACGACGCGCGCGCCCTCGGCGGCCAGCCGCTCCGCGATGGCACGGCCGTTGCCGCTGGCGGCGCCGGTCACCACGGCGATCTTTCCCTGCATCCGCATTCCGCGCTCCCTCCGGCAGTGGCCTGAATGTAGCCACGACCACCGGAACGAAGGAATGCACGTCTTGTGACATCTTCCGGGGAAAGGTGTCACATTCAGTGCACTGCCCGGGGATGCCCGGGCCGTTAGTCTCTCGATGCGGCGAGCCCGCGCACCGATGCGAGGAGACAGATGAAGCGGATAGCAGTGATCCCCGGGGACGGGGTGGGGCCCGAGGTGGTCCGGGAGTCGGTGAATGTCCTGGCCTACATCGCCGAGCAGGACCCGAGCATCAGCTTCGCGTTCGACTACTTCCCCTGGGGCACCGACCACTACCTCCGAACCGGCGAGATGATGCCGCAGGACGGCCTCGACGCGCTGCGCCACCACGACGCGATCCTGTTCGGCGCGGTCGGCTCGCCGCGGGTGAAGGACCACATCACGCTGCGGAACCTGCTGTTCCGGATCAGGCTGGGCTTCGACCAGTACGTCAATCTGCGCCCGATCCGGCTCCTGCCCGGCGTGCCGACCCCGCTCGGCGGCGCCACCAGCCGGGACATCGACATGATCTTCGTCCGGGAGGGCACCGAGGGCGAGTACGCGGGTGCTGGCGACTTCCTGTTCCCGGGGACCAGCCGGGAGACCGCGCTGCAGACCGCGGTGTTCTCCAGGCTCGGAACCGAGCGGGTGATCCGGTGGACGTTCGAGCTGGCCCGCCGGGAGGGCCGCAGCGTCACCAGCGTCAGCAAGGGGAACGCGCTGCAGTACTCGGGCGTGCTCTGGGACCGGGTCTTCGACGAGGTCGCGGCCGAGTACCCGGACGTCGCCACCCGGCGCCTGCTGGTCGATGCCGCGGCGATGTTCATGGTGCGCGAGCCCCGGCGGTTCGAGATCGTCGTGGCCTCCAACCTGTACGCCGACATCCTGACCGACCTGGGGGCCGGGATCATGGGAGGCATGGGGCTCGCCGCGAGCGCCAGCCTGAACCCCGAGCGCCGCTTCCCGTCCACCTTCGAGCCGATCCACGGATCCGCGCCGGACATCAAAGGCGCCGGCCGGGTGAACCCGATCGGGTCGATCTGGAGCGCCGCGCTGATGCTCGACCACCTCGGCTATCCGCAGTGGGGCCGCCGGGTCGTCCAGGCGATCGAGCGGACGGTCGCCTCCCCGCGAACCCGGACGGCGGATCTCGGCGGCACCGCGTCGACCGGCGCGGTCGGCGAGGCCGTCGTCACGGCGCTGGCGGAGCTGGCCGCTGAGCCGGAGGGTGCCGCCGCCAGCTAGCCGCGCTGGCGTCGCAGCAGATCAAGCCCGCGCAGCGCGACGAGCAGGCGCAGCCGGACCTCGGCGGCGTCCAGGTCGCGGCCGAGCAGCCTGGCGAGCCTGGCCAGCCGGTGATAGAGCGTCCGGCGCTGGATGTGCAGCGCGGCGGCCGCCGCGCTGGGCCTGCCGCCGTGCTCCAGGTAGCACCGCAGCGTCGGCAGCAGGGGCTGCGCGGCGGCGGAATCGTGGGCGAGCAGCGGGCCAAGCTCGGACTCTACGTACGACGCCAGGTGCGGGCCCTGTGCCAGCGGCAGCAGCAGGTGGAACACGCCGAGGTCGGCGAAGTGGTGCACGCCGGGCTCCGGGATCGCGCGGCCGAACCTGGTGGCGTCCGCCGCCTGCTCGATGGCCCGGCGCAGCCCGGGCGCGGTCGTCGCGTCGCTGACGCCGACGACCGGGGCCAGCCGGACCCCGCCGAGCCGGCCGATCCGCTCGCACACGTCGTGCCCGATGCCGCTGAGCATCGCCCGGGCGTCCGGCCCGCGGGGGGAACCGATGATGGCGAGCACCCGGTCGCCGTCCAGCGCGGACAGGCTGACCGATCCCGCGTCGGCGACGGCGGCCCTGACCTCCGCGAGCAGGCGCCGCCGGATCTGGTGCCGGAACTCCTCGGTGAATGCCTCGGCCGAGGCCTGCTCGGCCAGGCCGACCGGGTCGACCACGATCGCGGCGAGTTGCCGGTCGCCGAACTCGATGCCGAGGCTGCGCGCCCGGCGGAAGAACTCTCGCGCGTCCCGGTAGCGCTCGTTCAGGATGTCGGAGATCAGCGCGCCCCGGGCGGCGTCGGCAGCCGACCGCCAGTCGCGCTCGGCGAGCAGCATGACGCCGATGGAGGCGGCGGCCCGGTCCAGGGCCAGCAGGTCGATGTCGTCCAGGACGCGGCCGATCGCGAGCGCATGCAGGCGTCCCCAGTCCTCGCCGCGGATCGAGATGGACAGCCAGGCGCAGCCCGGGTCGCCGTCCTGACGGCGCACCGTGCCGTCGGAGCCGCGGTGGCCGGCGCGGGAGTGCCGCTCCCACAGCGCGAGCACCTCGCCGGGCTCGAGCCCCTGCGGATCAAGCTCCACGACCTGGTGCGCCGCATCCTCCAGGACGATGGGGCACCGGGTGATCACCGCCAGCCGCTGCAGGACCCGGGGCAGGCTGACGCCCCGCAGCACCATGTCGGTGAAGTCGCGCCGGATCTGCTCGGCCTTGGCCAGCAGCTCAAGCTGCCGGCTCACGATCGCCCGGTGGACCTGCTCGGTCACCTCCATGTAGCCGATCCTGCGGTGCAGTGCCACCAGCGGCAGGCCGCGCCGCTCGGCCTCGCCGATCAGAGCGGGCGGCAGCTCGTCGAACGCGGCGCCGAGCCTGATCAGCACCCCGGAGACGCCGGCCTCGTCCAGCTGGCCGATGAACCGGCGGTGCGCCTGCGGATCGGCGCCCAGGCCGATGCCGGTCATCAGCAGCATCTCGCCGCCCTTGAGGAAGCTCGCGATGTCGGCCTGCTCGGAGATGTGCACCCAGCGAACCGGCCGGGCGAGGTTCGCGTGCCCGGCGACGATCTCCGGCTCGCCGTGCCGGATGACGTCCAGGTCGAGGATCTCGGCGAGCGTCAGCGCCATGGGGCTCCCTGCGGCGGCAAGCATCGGCTGGATGACCAGCCGATTCCGGCATTCAACCCTAAGCGCCCGCCCGGCGCGGCGGGCAGGGACGCTGCCGCTCTGGCGGAGCGCAGGCGCCGGAGCACCCGCACCCGGGCCGGCCCAGCACGGAGCCGTCGCGCGGCGGCGCCGCGCCGCCCTGTCACAGCCGCGGTCACGGGCTGCGGGTGGGCTGGCCGCATGATGACGATGACCAGCCAGTCCCCCGGCTTCAACATGTCCGCTCCGGTCCGCACCGACGCCGACGTGCTGGGCCGCGTCGATCGCGTCGTCGACCCGGCCGCGCGGCAGCGACGGTCGCTGTGGCTGCTGTTCTTCGGCGCCGGGGGCCGCCAGCTGCCCGTGGTGGCGCCGATCGACGGCATTCCCGTCCGCGTCGGCCCGGAGCTGGCCCGGCCGGCCTGCCACGTGATCGCCCACGTGCTCGCCGGCGCGGCGCCGGGCGGCTTCGCGGTGGTCGCGCTGACCCGGCCGGGCGGCGGGACGGTGACCGGCCCGGACCGGTCCTGGGCAGGCGCGCTCCGGGCGGCCGCCGGCCGGGAGGGGGCGGCCATCCGCATGATCTGCCTGGCGACCCGGGACGGGGTTCTGGCCCTGGACTCAGGCGATGCCCGGTCAGGCTGATCGCGCCTGCTCCCGGCGCCGCAGGGGCCATGTTCGCCATCCGGGCAGCCGGTGCGCGGGCCGGGGCGGGCGGAGCCAAGAGTCGGCCCGCGGCGCTGCAGTCCGCGGTCAGGATTGCCTCAGCGACCGCTGAGCCGGCACTGAGCCAGGCCGCCTAGGCTCGTGGGCCGTGCGGGCGCCGCCGGGGCGCAGCGCCGCGGGCGGCGGCACGGGGCGAAGCACATGACGCAAGCAAGCGCAGAAGGGCGGGAAGCGTGCGCACGAGCGTGACGATCTCCCATCGCGGCGCGGCCTACGAGCTCGGGCGGGGGCCGGACTGCTACGGCATCTGGCCTGTCGGGGCGGCGGGCGCCGCGCCGCTGGAGTGGTGGCCGGCGACGGACGAGGGCTGGTCGGCCGCGTGGTACCGGTTCATGCAGCTCGAGCCGGGCGGCGCGCCCGTCGCCCCGGCGCCGCCGGCCCGGGCGGGTGCCTCCCGGGGCGCCCGTGCCGCCGGGGTGGCCCTGACCGGGGCCGGCGTCGCCTGCGGGATCGCCGGGCTCTTCCCCGGCTACCTCGGCGGGCAGAGCCTGGCCAGCCAGGCATACCAGCTCGTTCCCCACCTGCTCTACCTCGGCGCGTGGATCCTGGGCGGCGCGCTGGCGCTGGCGGGCGGCGCAGGGGCATCGCTCGGGCTGGGAGCGAGCGCGGTCATCGTCCCCCTGCTCCTGGCCGACGTCGGCGAGGCGATCGCCGGGACCGCCGGCGGCGGCCCCGGGCTGGCGCTCACCTTCGCCGGGGCGCTGCTGTGCGCCGCGGGAGCGGTGACCGCCTTCTGGGCGCAGCCGGCGGCCGGCCGGGGCCGGCCCGCCGGCCGGGGGCACCAGGGCGTGCCCGCGGCCGCCACCATGCTCGCCGGGCTCGGCGCGGCGATCGCGTTCGCCCCGTCGTGGGACCGGTTCACCCTCCGCGCGGCGGGCGGGTTCACGCAGACGATCACCGCGGGGAACGCGTTCGCCAACCCGGCGCCAGTCATCGCCGGCGACGTGCTGACGATGGCCGCGATCGCCGCCATCGCGGCGCTGGCCGCCGTGTGGCGGCCGGGCCGGGCGGGCGCGGCGCTGCTGGCCGGCGGGGTCGTGCCGCTCGTCGCCCAGGCCGCGTCGGCCGTGCTGCAGATCCGCCAGCCGGCCACCCCCGGGCAGTTCGGCATCTCGCCCGGGCAGGCGGCCCGGCTGGGGCTGACCATCGGCTCCGGCCTGACGCTGGCGTTCTGGGTCTACTGCGCGTTCGTGCTCGCGCTTGTCCTGGCCGCCCTGTGGCTGGGCGGCGGCCCCGACCTCGTGCCGGGCGCGGTCCAGGCCCCGCCCGCAGGCTCGCCTCCGCCGCCCGGGGCGCCCGCCGGGCCTTCCGAGGGGCCGCCGCCCGGGGCGCCTGCCGGGCTGGGGCGCTAGGCGCCGACCGCGGGCGCGTCGGTCGCCAGCACGGCCTCGACGTCGTCGAACTCCGACAGCGCGGCGGCCAGCTCGCTCACCTGCCCCCGGCCGTGCACCAGGAGCGTCACCTCGACCATCGGCGGCGCTCCGAGCGCCCCCTGGCGCTCGCCGGCGGCGCGGGTGGCCACCTCATCGATCGCGAACCCGCGCGCGGTGGCTTCCCTCAGCACGTCGCGCAGGATGCCCCGGCCGTCGGGGTAGCGGACCCGGATCGCCGAGATCGCGCCCGAGGGCCGCGGCAGCCGCCTGGTCACGACCGGGAACGCCACCGTCACCAGCAGGTAGGCGCCCATGGTGAGGGTGGCCAGGACCGGCAGCCCCGCGCCCGCCGCGGCACCGACCGCCGCGGTCACCCAGATCGCGGCCGCGGTGGTGAGGCCGCGCACCGCGTCCCGCCGCACGAAGATCACCCCGGCCCCGATGAACCCGATCCCGGCAGCGATCTGGGCGGCCACCCGCGACGGGTCGGCCACCACCAGGCCCGGCCGCACCACGTCGGTGAACCCGTACTTGCTGACCAGCATGAACAGCGCCGCGCCGGTGCCGACGAGCGCGTGGGTCCGCAGGCCCGCGTCCTTCTGGCGCAGCTCGCGTTCCAGGCCGATCACCACCGAGAGCGCGAGCGCCAGCCCCAGCTCGGCGGCCTGGCGCCATCCCTCGGTGTTGGTGGCGGTCATCGCGAGCACGGCCACCATGATAGGACAAGGTGAACAATCAATGAACAACAGATGTCCATAGGGTAAACGGACGGACTTGGGCCTGCCCATCACGGGGCTGCGCGGAACGCAGCAGGCCGACGTGTGATGATGGAGACGGAGGGGTTGCCCAGGCGGCAGTGGTTCCATGCGTCCCGGCACCGCCGCCGGCAGAGCGGAGGTAGGCCATGACGTTGCCGCCCGATCCGGATCCGAAGTTCGCCGAGTACGCCAGGCCCGAGATGCTGGTGTCGACCCGGTGGCTCGCGGACCACCTCGGCGAGCCCGGCCTCGTGGTGGCCGAGTCCGACGAGGACGTGCTGCTCTACGAGACCGGCCACATCCCCGGAGCGGTCAAGCTCGACTGGCACACCGAGCTCAACGACCCGGTGACCCGCGACTACGTGGACGGGGCGGGCTTCGCGCGCCTGATGTCGGCCAAGGGCATCAGCCGGGACACCACGCTCGTGCTCTACGGGGACAAGAACAACTGGTGGGCCGCGTACGCGCTGTGGGTATGCACCCTGTTCGGCCACCCGGACGCGCGGCTCCTCGACGGCGGACGCGCCAAGTGGATCGCCGAGGGCCGGCCGCTGGTCACCGAGCGGCCGGCGGCGGCGGCGGCGGACTACCCCGTCGTGGAGCGCGACGACACGCGCGCCAGGGCGTTCCGCGACCAGGTCCTCGGCCACCTGGGCAGGCCGCTGGTGGATGTCCGGTCGCCCGGCGAGTACACCGGGGAGCTGCTGCACATGCCGGACTACCCGCAGGAGGGCGCGCTGCGCGGCGGGCACATCCCCGGCGCGGTGAACATCCCGTGGGCGCGCGCCGCCGCCGAGGACGGGACCTTCCGCCCCCGGGCCGAGCTCGAGGCGATCTACCGCGAGGAGGCTGGCCTGGAGCCGGACGACGACGTGATCGTCTACTGCCGGATCGGCGAGCGGTCCAGCCACACCTGGTTCGTGCTCGCCCACCTGCTCGGCTATGCCCGCGTGCGCAACTACGACGGGTCCTGGACCGAGTGGGGCAACAGCGTCGGCGTCCCCATCCGCAGGGGCGAGAGCCCGTGACCGCGCCGGCCGCCTCGAACCCGAGGCTCGCCCAGATCGCGGGCGAGTTCGCGGCCGTGCCCGAGGGCGACCGGCTGCAGCTGCTGCTGGAGTACTCCGACGAGCTGCCGGACCTGCCGGAGCGCTACGCCGGCCGGCCGGACCTGCTTGAGCAGGTGACCGAGTGCCAGACCCCGCTGTTCCTCGCGGTCGAGGTCGATGAGGCGGGCGGCGTGCACCTGTTCTTCGACGCCCCCAGGGAATCGCCCACCACCCGCGGGTTCGCGGGAATCCTGCGGGCCGCGCTCGACGGGCTGAGCGCCGGCCAGGTCCTCGCGACGCCTCCGGACTTCAGCGCCAAGCTCGGCCTGCGCGACCTGGTGAGCCCCCTGCGGCTGCGCGGATTCGACGCCATGCTCGCGCGCATCAAGCGGCAGGTCCGCGAGCGGGCGAGCTGACCGGCCGCTTCGGCCCGGCGGCCCGTTCACCGCGATGTGGCTGGCCGCCGAGCACGGCTACCGCTACATCCACTCGGCCAACGAGCCCGCGCTCATCGCGGGCGTGGCCAACCGGCACGCTGGAGGTCCTCGCCGAGCACCCGGACGCCGAGGTGATCGTGGTCCCGACCGGCGGTGCGCCGGGATGCCGGTGCCTGCCGGATGCCGGTGCCTGCCGGATGCCGGTGCCTGCCGGATGCCGGGCGCCCGCCGGGATGCCGCGTGGCCGCGCCCCTCGCGGCCAGGCGCCTGCTGGCCTACGCTGACCGCCATGGGCGTGGATGAGGTGGCCGGCGGCCTGCGGGCCGTCGGGCTGACCCGCACCGGGGCGGCGGCCAGGATCGAGCTGCGCCGGCCGGAGCGGATGAACGCGTGGGACCGGCAGCTCGGGCTCGACCTCCTCGCGGCCGTCCGGGCGGTCGCGGACGACCCGCAGGTTCGTGCCGTCCAGGTCACCGGGGCCGGGCGGGCGTTCTCCAGCGGAGCGGACCTGCGCGACCGCGGCGAGCGGACGCCGGACGGGCGCCCGGATGTCTACAAGGTGCTGACCGAGCGGTATCACCCGATCATCACCGCCATCCGCGAGATGCCCAAGCCGGTGGTGGCCGCGGTCAACGGGGCGGCCGCCGGGATCGGGCTCTCCCTCGCGCTCGCCTGCGACCTGGTGGTCGCCGCCGAGTCGGCGTACTTCCTGCTGGCGTTCGTCAACATCGGCCTGGTCCCCGATGGCGGCTCGTCGCTGCTCGTGCCGTCGCGGATCGGGTTCGCCCGGGCCGCCGAGCTCGCGATGCTCGGCGAGCGGCTGCCCGCGCCGACGGCGCTTGAGTGGGGGCTCATCAACCGGGTCTGGCCGGACGCCGAGCTCGCCGCCCGCGCCGACGAGCTGACGGCCAGGCTCGCCGGCGGCCCGACCCGCTCCTACGCGGGCATCAAGCGCCAGCTCAACCGCTGGCTCTACGCGGGCATGGCGGCCCAGCTGGAGTTCGAGGCGCAGGTCCAGCGGGAGATGTCCGCCACGGACGACTTCGCTGAGGGCGTCGCCGCATTCACCGAGAAGCGCCCCGCCCGGTTCGCCGGGGCGTGAGCGCGCCGCCGGCTCCGGTAGCCTGGCCTCGCTGGTTCGCTGGCTCACGGCGCTGTGCGCCGCGGATCGAGGAGGCAGGTGCGCCGCCGGTGCTGAGCAGAGAGCAGGAGCTGGCCGTCTGCGCCGACCTGATCAGCCACTTCGAGAGCGCGCTGATCAGCCCGAGGGCCACGCCGGTGCCGACCCGGTTCGAGCCGCTGTGGGATCGGCTGCGCGGCGCGCTCGACGGCGGCGGCGACGTCGGCCGCGCGCTGTCCCTGCTGCTCAGCCTGCCGCGGAACGCGTGCGACCCCGGCTCCGCCACCTACCTGGGGTACGTGCCCGACGCCGCGCTCCCGCTGGCGCGGACCGTCGACGCCTTCCTGTCCACGGTGAACGCGCAGGCCGCCGGGCGGATCGACGGCCAGTCCTTCGTCCAGGCCGAGTTCGCGGTCGCCGACAAGATGGCCGAGCTCGCCGGCTTCCCCGCGGCCACCAGGGGCGGGACGTTCGTGCAGGGCGGGACGCTGGCGAACTTCTGCGCGATGGCGGCGGCCAGGGAGCGCTGGCGGCGGCGGTCCCGCTCCCTCGGCTCGCCCGTGGTGCTCGGCTCACGGCTCACCCATTCCTCGCTGAAGGTCGCGTTCCGCCTGCTCGACCTGCAGTTCGTGCCGGTCGAGGCGGCCGAGTCCGGCGCGGTGAGCGCGGACGCCCTCGCCGCGGCGGTGCGCACCTACGGCGACCGGGTCGCGGCGGTCGTCGGGAACGCGGGCAGCACCACCGCCGGGTCGATCGACCCGCTCGATGTCATCGCGGACCTGGCCGGGCAGGCCTGGTTCCACGTGGACGGCGCGTACGGCGGCGCGGTCCTGGTCTCCGAGCGCCACCGCGGGCTGCTCGCCGGCATCTCGCGGGCCGACAGCTTCGTGGTCGACCCGCACAAGTGGCTGTTCTGCCCGTACGACTCCTCGCTGCTGGTCTACCGGGACGCCGGCGAGGTCCACCGGGAGCTGAAGGTGTTCTCCCAGACCCACGAGACCGGGGCGCAGTACCTGGACTTCGGCTACCGGCACACGGCCGCTGATGCCAGCCCGGCCCAGCTCCCGCTCGAGCACGGCGACCTCGCGCTCCAGCTGTCCCGCCGGCCCCGCGGCGTGGTGCTGTGGACGCTGATCGCGGCGCTCGGCGTCGAGGGGCTCGGCCGCCACGTCGACGCGACGATCGAGGCGATCCGCCACCTGCGGGAGTACGCGGCCGAGCGGAAGGTGGAGGTCCCGGTCGAGCCGCAGCTGTCGGTGCTGCTGCTCGCCAGGGACGAGTGGGCGTTCGACCGTGACTGGGACCAGTACTGGGTGCGCCCGGCTTTCGACAAGGGCTGGTTCGTCTCCACCGACGGCTGGGGCGGCCGGCCGGTCGGCAGGCTGTGCCTGGTCAACCCGTTCACCAGCGGCTCCGACCTGGAGCCGCTGGTGGACCTGATCGCGGATTGGACGAGGGGGCGGTGAGCGCGATGCGGGCGGGCGAGGCTGGCGCGGCGGGCCCGGCCGGCGCAGCCGGGGTGGCGGCTGCCGGGCTCACCGCCGAGGACGGCCGGGTCCGGGTCATCCAGGAGGCCATCACCTACTCGCGGCGGTTCAGCGGTAGCTGGTTCGTGGTCCACGCCACCCCGGCATCGGTCGACCCGGCCACGATCAGCGCGGACATCCTGCTCCTTCGCTCGCTGGGCATCCATGTCGCGGTCGTGGTGCCCGAGCAGCCTGGCGCGGACTCCGGGTCGCTCGCGGTCGACCTGCGCAGAGCTCTGAACCGGGACGACCTGACCGCGGTGGTGCTCCACTGGGAGGAGACCCGGGCCCAGGACGTGGCCAGGCAGCACCCGAGGCGCTGGCAGCAGGTCGGTGAGTCCGGCTCGCTGGTCCTGGTCGTCCGCTGCCCGGCGGCGTCCAGCCGCGCCGCGGCGCTCACGCTCGGCGTCGAGTGCTCGGCGGCCAAGCTGCTGCTGCTCGAGGAGGACTGGGACCCGGCGCTGCTGCCCGTCGGAGGCCCCGGCCAGCCGATCCCATCCGCCGATGAGGTGCGGCCGCTGCTGGCCGGGCTCGGCCGGGGCGCCGTCGCCGCGGCGCTCGCGGTCGAGGCGGTGGAGGCCGGGATCGCCGAGGTCCACATCGTGCCGACCAGCGGCAACGCGCATCCGATTCTGCTGGAGATCTTCACGGGCGAGGGAATTGGCACCTGGATTGGCGGCTGAGCCGGCGCGCCGCGGATCGCCCGGCGCGCGCCGGGGAGCGCGGGGGCAGTACAGTTGTCCTTTCCGCGGCGGCCATTCACGCAATCAGGGGAGCCGATGACGAGCACGGAGGCGGGCACGGTCATCCGGCCGCGGGTCGGCGGCGCCGTCACGCCCCGGAACCCGGGCGCCTTCGTCTACGTGCTGCGCGACGACAGCGGCTACATCGCGCGGGAGCTGGGCGCGCGGCTGGATGCCGGGCCCGGCGCGCGGGAGGCGATCCGCGGCGAGTACGCGATCTTCCTCGACGGCCTGTACGCCGCGTTCGCCGATGCGGCCCGCCCGCGCGGCCCGCTTGAGCTGCACGTCTACTCGGCCGACGAGCTCGAGGCACAGCGGCAGGCCCGGCTCGACCCGGCCTACCTGGTCGCCTCGCTCGACCCGCTGTGCACCGTGCCCGGCGCGTTCCACCTCGGCCTGTCGCGGTGGTACCGGCCGGGTGGCTACGAGCTCGCGGGGGAGGGGGCACGGCCCGGCTTCCCGGCCATGGCCGAGCAGATCGCCCGGCTCCGGGACCTGGCTGCCGGGCGGCCGGTCGCGCTCGTCGAGGACGACATGTACACCGGCGAGACGCTCATCGCGACCGCCGGCCACCTGCGCGAAGCCGGGGTCGACGTGCGCCAGCTCGTGGTCGGCATCAGGATCTGCCAGCAGGACCTGGCGTTCGGGGGAACGGCCATCGGGGCGGCGGTCCGCTACCAGCTCGACCCGGCCAGACCGGTCGGCGAGCAGATCGACCTCGGCGACCCGCGCGACTACCTGATCGGCCTGTCCGGGCTGGTGATCCTCATGGGCGAGTCGCCGCAGCCGCGCCTGGGCCGGGCGCCCTACGTGCTGCCGTTCGTGCAGCCGTCGGAGCGCGCCTCGTTCCCCGCAGAGTCGGACTGGGCGCTCTCGCGCGCCGTCCTGCAGCTCGCCGCCGGGTTCTACGAGCGGCTCTCCGAACGGCTCGGCCGCCAGGTGCTGCTGGGCCATTGCGATCCGGAGTTCGCCGCCCTGGCCCGCCAGTACCTGCGGGCCGACCCGGCGCAGCCGATGGCTGACTTCGTCGCCGGGGTGCTGGCGGACGCCGAGGCGATCGCCGCCCGGTTCTTCGAGCCGTCCAGGCTCGCCGCGCCGCCGCAAGCGCGGTAGCCGTCCCGCCGGGGCGCGCGCCCTGGCCCTGCCCTGCGGCGCCCCCGTCACGCGAGGCGCGGCGATGTCGCACCGGTGCGCTTCCAGCGACGGCGAAGGCACATCACCGCGCGGCGATGGCACCTCATCCGCGCCCGGGCCGCCGCCCGAGGATGAGGTGGGCCGGAGGGCGGGCGCCCGGCCCGCCCGCCCCGGCGGGCGGCTCCGCTGGATCGAATCCCGCCTCCCGCAGCAGGCGCTCCCAGGTGGCCAGAGAGAACGCGCCGAGCCGGTGCGACTCCCGCACCACCTGGACCGCGCCGTCGGCACCGCGCAGCGTGAACTCGTAGTCCGACCTGATCCAGTCGTCCGCCGGGTCCGGATCCCAGGTCACCTCGGTGAAGCTCGCCTGCGCGCCTGACGGGTCGCCCCCGCCGCCGCGCCCCGCGGACTCGCGGAAATCGTCCTTGAGGTGATCAGGGGCGAACAGCGCCAGCCCGGCCGGCCGGCAGTGGGCGGCGGCTGTCCCGAGCACCAGCCGCAGGTCGGCCTCGGTGGTGATGTAGTCGGCCGCGTCGTGGACGAGGACCGCGTCGAAGGCCCGCCCCAGCCGGACCGAGCGCATGTCCCCCCGCACGTGCTCGCAGCCGGGGTTGAGGCGCCGTGAGACCTCGATCATCTCCTCGGAGATATCGACCAGCGTGAGGCGGAACCGGTCCTTCAGGTGGGCCGCGACGTGGCCGCCGCCGCAGCCCAGGTCAAGCACGTCGCGAACGGCCGGCCTGGCCTTCGCCAGCACTCCGGCCAGGTAGGCGGCCTCGGCCGCGTACTCGCTGGCGGGCGAGATCAGCGGCCACCACCCGGCCAGCTCGTGATAGAGGCGGTAACGCGCGGCCGGCCGGCCACCGTCACGGGGCGGGTCCTCAGCCGCGGCCGGTCACCGCCCGCATCCCGCCGCCTGGCCCGATGGTCACCCGCTCAACCTACCGGGCCCCGGGTCGGCTTGCGGGCCGCCCGGGCCCCGTGGCAGGCGCGCTCCCGGCCCGCCGCATCGCCCGCGCGGAAGCACCCGGGCGCGGGCATGCGCTGAGCATCCAGGCCGGCCATCGGCGATGCTGGTGGGCGAGCCCGCCGCGCCGGGCCGGCCGCCCCCTGCGGGCTGGCCGGCCCGGCCCGGCACCACGCGCAGCCCACGGGAGAACGAGCCGTGCCATCCGACCCCGCCCCGCCCGCCGCGCCAGGGGACCAGGCAGCCTCGCATCGGCCGCCCCGCGCGGACCAGGCGCGGCGGCGGATGCGGGCCCGCCGTGCCGCCGTGCCGCCCGGCATCTCCTATCCGCCGCAGCTGCCGGTCAGCCAGCACCGTGAGGAGATCGCCCGCGCGATCGCCGCGCACCAGGTGGTGATCGTCGCCGGGGAAACCGGGTCGGGCAAGACCACCCAGCTCCCGAAGATCTGCCTGGAGCTTGGCCGTGGCGTGGCCGGTCAGATCGGCCACACCCAGCCCCGCAGGCTCGCGGCGCGCACGATCGCCGAGCGGGTCGCAGCCGAGCTGGGCACCGAGCTCGGGGCCGTCGTCGGCTACCAGGTGCGGTTCACCGACGCCTCCAGCGACCAGACGATGATCAAGCTGATGACCGACGGCATCCTGCTCGCGGAGCTGCAGCGCGACCGCCGGCTGCTCCGCTATGACACGCTGATCATCGACGAGGCTCACGAGCGCAGCCTGAACGTCGACTTCATCCTCGGCTACCTGCGCCGGCTGCTGCCGACGCGGCCGGACCTGAAGGTGATCATCACCTCTGCCACGATCGACCCCGGGCGGTTCGCGCGCCACTTCGGCGGGGCGCCGGTGATCGAGGTCTCCGGCCGCACCTACCCGGTCCAGGTCCGCTACCGGCCGCTGGAGGCCGCCGGCGGCGGCGAGCCGCGCGACCAGGTGCAGGGCATCTGTGACGCGGTCGACGAGCTGAGCCGCGAGGGCCGCGGCGACGTACTGGTCTTCCTCTCCGGCGAGCGCGAGATCCAGGACGCGGCCGACGCGCTCACCGCGCCCGGCGGCCCGGCGGACCGGCACGGGCTCGAGGTGCTGCCGCTGTTCGCCCGGCTGCCCGCCGCACGGCAGCACCTGATCTTCCAGCCGCACCAGCGCCGCCGGGTCGTGCTGGCCACCAACGTGGCCGAGACCTCGCTGACCGTCCCGGGAGTCGGCGCCGTGATCGACGCGGGCACCGCCAGGATCTCCCGGTACAGCCCGCGGGCCAAGGTGCAGCGGCTGCCGATCGAGCCGGTCTCGAAGGCGTCGGCGCGCCAGCGCGCCGGGCGGTGCGGCCGGACCGGCGACGGGGTCTGCATCCGCCTGTACGGCGAGGAGGACTTCGCGTCCCGGCCAGAGTTCACCGAGCCGGAGATCCTGCGGACGAACCTCGCCTCGGTCGTGCTCCGCATGGCCGCGCTCGGCCTGGGCGACGTGGCGGACTTCCCGTTCATCGACCCGCCCGACACCAGGAACGTCGCCGACGGGGTGCGCCTGCTGGCCGAGCTCGGCGCGATCGAGCCCGGTGCCCGCGCCGGCGCGCTCCGGCTGACCGCCACCGGCAGGAGGCTGGCCAGGCTCCCGGTGGACCCGCGGATCGGCCGGATGATCCTGGAAGCGGACCGCAACGACTGCGCCCGGGAGGTGCTGGTGATCGCGGCCGCGCTGTCGATCCAGGACGTGCGGGAGCGCCCGGCCGACCAGCGCGAGCAGGCAGACGCCTGCCACGCGCGGTTCGCCGGGGGCGGGTCGGACTTCCTCGCCCTGCTGCGCCTGTGGGAGTACCTGCGCGAGCGGCAGCGCGCGCTGTCCAGCTCGGCGCTGCGCCGGCTGTGCCGCCGCGAGTACCTGCACTACCTGCGGGTGCGCGAGTGGCAGGACCTGTACGGCCAGCTGCGGCAGGCGGCCGGGGAGGTCGGCGTCGCCGTGCGCCCCGGCCCCGGGGACCGCGGTGACCAGGGCGTCCCCGGCGAGCTGGCCGATCGCATCCACCGGTCGCTCCTGGCCGGGCTGCTCTCCCACATCGGGATGCGCGACGACCGGCCGGCCAGGGGCCGGCGGCGCGGCCCCGCCGAGTTCGCCGGGGCGGGGGGCACCCGGTTCGCGATCTTCCCGGACTCGGCGCTGGCCAGGAAGCCGCCGCCGTGGCTGATGGCCGCGGAGCTGGCCGAGACGTCCCGGCTGTGGGCGCGGACCGTGGCCAGGATCGAGCCGGAGTGGGCCGAAGCGCTCGCGCCGCACCTGGTCAGGCGCTCCTACGCCGAGCCGCACTGGGATGCCCGGAGCGGCACGGCGATGACCCTGGAGAGGGTCACCTTGTACGGGCTGCCGGTCGTGGCCGGGCGCCGGGTCCCGCTCGGCCGCGTGGACCCGGCCACGGCGCGGGACATGTTCATCACCCACGCGCTGGTCGAGGGGGACTGGCAGACCCGCCACCGGTTCTTCCACCGCAACCGCGCCCTGATCGAGCGGGCGAGGGAGCTTGAGCGCAGGGCACGCCGTCGCGGCGTCGTCGCCGACGACGCCGCGCTGCACGACTTCTACGCCAGCCGGATCCCCGCCGAGGTGACCTCGGCGCGGCACTTCGACTCGTGGTGGAAGAAGGCCCGGGAAGCCAGCCCCGACCTGCTCACGCTCCGTCCCGCCGACCTGGCCGGCCCGGCCGCGGGCGAGGTGAGCGAGTCCGACTACCCGGACCGGTGGGGCGGGGCGGAGCTGCGCTACGAGTTCGCCCCCGGCGAGCCGGGCGACGGGATCACCGCGCGCATCCCGCTGGAGGCGCTGCCGCGGATCCGGGGGGAGGAGTTCTCCTGGCAGGTTCCCGGGTTCCGCGAGGAGCTGGTCACCGAGCTGATCCGCTCGCTGCCGAAGGCGCTGCGGACCGCGTTCGTGCCCGTGCCGCAGACCGCGAAGGCGGTGGCGGCCCGGCTGGACCGCGCCCGCCATCCCGGCGCCGGGCTGGCCGAGGCGCTGGCGGCCGAGCTCGGCCGCATCGCCGGCGCCGGCATCCCTGCGGACGCCTTCGACCTGGAGCGGCTGCCGCCTCACCTGCGGGTCAGCTTCGAGGTGGCCGATGGCGGCGTCGTCCTGGGGGCCGGGCGGGACCTGGACGACCTGCGCCGTCGGCTCCGCCCGGCGATCGCCGCCCGGGTCGCGCAGGCGGGCGCCGGCCTGGCCCGCTCCGGCCTGCGCTCGTGGGACTTCGGGGCGCTGCCCAGGGAGGTCACCAGCGGCCCGATCCGGGTGTACCCGGCGCTGGCCGACGCCGGCGACACGGTGGACATCGCGGTCTTCGAGACCGCCGAGGAGGCGGAGAAGTCGATGCGGGCCGGCACCCGGCGGCTGCTCCTGCTCGAGGTGCCCTCGGGCGCCCGGGCCGTGGCCGGGCGCCTGCCGGCGGGCGCCAAGCTGGCGATGAGCACCGCCCCCGGCGGGATCGGCGCGCTGCTCGACGACTGCGCCATGTGCGCCGCCGACGAGATCATCGCCGAGGCGGGCGGGCCGGCCTGGGACGCGGCAGGGTTCGCGGCGCTCGCCGAGGCGGGCCGGGCCGCCCAGGGCGGGCTGCGGGCGCGGGCGGCGGCCAACGTGAGCGCGGCCGCGGCGGTGATGGTTCAGGCGCAGCAGGTCGCGGCGGCGCTCGACCGTGCCCCGGCGGCGCTGGCCGCTGCCGTGGGGGACATGCGGGCCCAGCTCGCCGGACTGATCCGGCCGGGCTTCGTCACTGCCACCGGTTCGCTGCGCCTCCCGGACCTGGTCCGCTACCTGCGCGCGATGGCGCACCGGCTGGAGCGGGCGCCGCGGGACCTGGCCAAGGATGCCGAGCGCATGGCCGTCGTGGGCCGGGTGACCGCCGCGTACGAGCAGGCCATGGCAAGGAACGGCGACGTGGCGGGGCTCGCGGCGGTCCGCTGGATGATCGAGGAGCTGCGGGTCAGCCTGTTCGCCCAGGGGATCGGCGCTGCCATCCCGGTCTCGGAGCGGCGCGTGCTGGCCGCGATCGAGCGGGCCGCCGGAACGCCCGCCGGCGCGGCGCGCCAGGGCTAGGTCGTTGCCCGGAGGCCGTGCTGCGGTGGCCGTCCGGCGCAGCCGTGTAAAATGCTTCTGTAGCAGAACTAATTTCCTACCAAGCCGGCCGGCTGGGCGGGATGGCCAGCGCGGGCCGGCGACCCGCGAGTCGGCCGGCGCCGCAGGGACCGGGTGCCCTCGGGAGGGTGATCACGGCATGAACATGCGGGCGCTCGTCGCCGAGCCCGCCCGCCCGCGGATCGTGCGGGAGCATCCGTGGGCGCCGTGGCTGGCGGTCACGGTCGTCTGCTTCGGCGCGTTCATGGGGCAGCTGGACGCGAGCATCGTCACCCTCGCCTTCCCCGCGCTGCAGCGGCAGTTCGGCACCGGGCTGGCCGGCGTGCAGTGGGTGTCGCTGAGCTACCTGCTCGCGCTGGTGGCGCTGCTGATCCCGGTGGGCCGGTGGTCGGACCGGGCCGGCCGCAAGCTCCTGTACCTGTACGGGTTCGCGCTGTTCAGCGTGGCCTCGGCCGTCTGCGGGCTGGCTCCCTCGCTGACCTGGCTGATCGGCGCCCGCGTGGTGCAGGCCGGTGGCGCCGCGCTGCTGCAGGCGAACAGCATCGCGCTGGTGAGCACCAGCGTGGGGGCGAGCCTGCGCCGGAAGGCGCTGGGCGTCCAGGCGGTCGCCCAGGCGGCCGGGCTCGCGCTGGGGCCGAGCGTGGGCGGGCTGATCGTGGCGTCGGCGGGCTGGCGCTGGGTGTTCCTGATCAACCCGCCGGTCGGCGTGCTCGCCATCGTGACCGGCATCTTCCTGCTGCCCCGCACCCGGCAGCGGGCCGCGAGCGCCGGGACCGACCCGGCCGGCATGGCGCTGCTCGCGGTCGCGGTGACCGGCCTGCTGCTGGCCACCTCGGCTGCCTCCGGGCTGCGCCTACCAGCCGGCGCCGTGGCCGCGCTGGCCGTGCTCGCGGTGGCGGGCACGGCCGGGCTGGTGCGGTGGGAACGCCGTGCCCGCCAGCCGCTCATCGACGAGGCGCTGCTGAGGATCCCGGGCGTGGGCCGTGGCCTGGCGGGCGCGCTCGCCGCCTACATGGTGCTGTTCGGGCCGCTGGTGCTCTACCCGCAGATCCTGCGCGCCGGCCAGGGGGTCACCACCGGCCTGCTGCTGACCGCGCTGCCCGCCGGGTTCGCGCTCGGCGCGGTCCTGACCGAGCGCCTGGTCCCGTCCTGGCCGGATCACCTGCGCTGCTGGGCCGGAGGGGCGGTGGCGGTGCTCGCCGCCGTGCTGCTCGGCCTGGCCGGGGCACCCGGGCCGGGGCAGGCCGCAGCCCTGCTCGCCCTGCTCGGGTTCGGCCTGGGCACGTACATCCCGGCCAACAACTCCCAGGTCATGGGTGCCGTCCCGGCGGCCAGCGCGGCGACGACAGGCGGCATGGTGAACATGGCGCGTGGGCTCGGCACCGCGTTCGGCGTCGCGCTGGTCACGCTGAGCCTGCACCTGGCCGGGGTCGGCGGCGCCGGGGGTGCGCTGGCGGCCGGCGAGGCGGCCGGCGGCCGGCTCACCATGATCGCGCTGGCCGCCCTGGCGGCGCTGGCCGCGGTCATCACCCGGCGGGGCAGGGCCCACTCGGGCGGCCACGGCGCGGGCGGCCACGGCGCGGGCGGCCACGGCGCGGGCGGGGACGGCGCGGGCGGGGACGGCGCGGGCGGGGACGGCGCGGGCGGGGACGGCAGTGCGGAGCCGATCCTGCCGATAGCCTGAGATGCCATGATCGACTGCGCGCCGCCGCCGCTCGCCGCCGCGGGCCCGCGGACGGCAGACCTGCCGGAGAGCATCGCCAGGCTGCGCCGGGCGATGCGCCGGGCGGCCCGGGCGCTGGACCCGGAAGGCTCCCTCAGCGTCGCCCAGCTGGAGCTGCTGTCCGTCCTGGCCGAGCACCCCGGGGCCAGGCCGGGCGAGCTGGCCCGGCTGCTGCGGCTCGCCCCGAACACGGTCACCACCTTGATCCAGGCGCTGGCCCCGCGTGGCCTGATCAGCCGGAGCGCCGAGGCGAGTGACCGCCGCGCGGTCGCCGTCTCGCTCACCGAGTCCGGCGAGCGGGCCGTGCGGGCCTGGCACCGGACCAACTCGGAGATCCTGCGCCGGGCGGTCGCCGCGCTGCCCGCCAGCCAGCGCCGGGCGCTGGCCGAGGCCGTGCCGGCGCTCGACGCGCTGGCACTGGCGATCGACGAGCTGGCCGACGCGGCCGAGTAGGCCGGCGTCCTTCCGGGCAAATCGGTGGGAACTGGCGCGCGCGCGTGGAAGGATGCTGGCCGACGACGACGAAGCGGGGAGATCATGCCGGAGATCAGGCGGCTGCACCTGGCGCGGCTCACCGTGGCCGGCGCGGAGTGGCCGGTGCACGGTTTCGTGATCACGCACGACCGGGGCGCGCTGCTGGTGGACACCGGGGTCGGCGGCCCGGACGCCATGCTGACCGACTGGCGGGTGGTGAACCGCAGCGTGGCCGAGGCGCTCGCCGAGATCGGCATGAGCCCGGCCGACATCGGCATGGTGATCAACACGCACCTGCACTTCGACCACTGCGGCCAGAATGCCGTCTTCCGCCATGCCCCCTGCTACGTCCAGCGCGCCGAGCTGGACCGGGCGCGGCGCGAGGAGCCCGAGCTGTACGACTGGTTCGGCTTCGCGAGCGCCCGCTTCGAGCTGATCGACGGCGACGCCGAGATCGCCCCGGGCGTGCGGGTGATCGCGACGCCCGGCCATACGGCGGGTCACCAGTCCGTGGTCGTCTCGGGCGCCGCCGGGGAGAGCGACGTGCTGATCGGCGATGCCGCCTATACCATGGCGCAGTTCGGCGGCCCGCCCGACGAGGAGCTGCCGCCCGGCCAGGCGGCCGACCCGGTCGCCTGGCGTGACTCGCTGCGGCGGGTCAGGGACCTGTCGGCGCGGGTTCACTTCTGCCACGACACCGCCGTGGCCCATGGCTGAACCGCCCGGGTCCTGCCAGGAGGTCGACATCGCGGCAGTGGCCAGGCTCTACGACGCGATGGCGGGGGAGTACGCCGGCCGGTACGGCGACGACCTGCGCCCCGGGTCCGGGGACCGCGCGTTCCTGGAGGTGGCACTGGAGTCGGCGCGGGCCGACGGCCCGGTGCTCGACCTGGGCTGCGGACCTGGCCAGATCGCGGCGATCGCGGCCAGCTGGGGGCTGCCGGCGATCGGGGTCGATGTCTCCCTGAACATGCTCGCGGTGGCCAGGCGCCGCGTCCCGCAGGCCACGTTCATCGCCGGCGATGCCAGGGCGCTGCCGCTCGCGTCACGGAGCTGCCGGGCAGTGGCCGCCTTCTACTGGTTCCACCACGTCCCCCGGCCGCTGCTGCCCGCGGTTCTGGCCGAGGCACGCCGGGTCCTGCGCCCGGGGGGGACGCTGGTCATCGCCGCGCACCTGGGCGCCGGCGAGCGGTGGGTGACGAAGGAGAGCGAGTCGCTGAGGGTCACGTTGTACGGCAGGGACGAGCTCGCCGGGCATGTCCGTGACGCCGGGTTCGACGTCGAATCGGTGGGCACGCGGGTACCTCGGCCCGACGAGTTCCAGGCCGAGCACGGATTCCTGCGGGCCCGGCTGGCCTGATGCGCTACGACGGCGACGCGCTGGCGGGCTGGTCGCGCGTCAGGCGGCCGCCGGAGTACCCGGCGGCCGAGGCCGTCCCCGGGCTGGTTGTCGAGGACGCCGCGGGCGAGTTCTGCGGCGCGGTGGTCGGCCACGAGCGGGACGCGGTGATCTTGGAGGACCGGCACGGGCGCCGCCGGGCGTTCCCCTACGGGCCGGCCCCGTTCCTGCTGGACGGCAAGCCGGTCCGGCTGGTGCGGCCCGCGGCGGGCGGGTCTCCCCGGCCGCCGCGCACCCCGTCGGGATCGGTCGCCGCCCCGGCCGGCCCGGCGAAGGTCGCCCGGGCCAGCCGGATCTACGTCGAGGGGCGCCACGACGCCGAGCTGGTCGAGAAGATCTGGGGTGACGACCTGCGCGAGGCCGGGGTCGTCGTGGAGTACCTGGGCGGGATCGATGACCTGCCCGGGATCGTCGCAGCCTTCGGCCCCGCACCCGGGCGCCGGCTGGGCGTGCTGGTGGATCACCTGGTGGCCGGCTCGAAGGAGAGCGCGATCGCGGCCCGGGTCGCTTCCGCGCACGTGCTGGTGGTCGGCCACCCGTTCGTTGACGTCTGGGCCGCGGTCAAGCCGTCGGCTCTCGGCATCGGCGCCTGGCCGGACGTCCCGCCGGGCCGGCCGTGGAAGGAGGGCGTGCTCGACGCGCTTGGCTGGCCGCGGGACACCGCCGCGGCCTGGCGGCGCGTCCTGCGGGCCGCGCGGAGCTGGGCCGACCTGGAGCCCGCGTTCCTGGGCCGGGTGGAGGAGCTGATCGACTTCGTCACCGCGCCGCGGTGACCTGCCCCGCGCGCGGCGCCGGGCAGGCCGCGCGGGCCTGCACGCCGGCCGGCGGTCAGGACTGCTGGCCCCCGGGCAGGCTGCTGAACCGGTCCATCAGGATCGACTCCCCGCGGAACGCCGGGTTCCTGCGCACCTTCCGCTCGATCGTCGCGGCCGACAGCGTGTAGCCGAGGAAGAGCAGCAGCGACACGCCCTGGACGAGGAACACGGTCACCCAGACGGTGCTGAAGATCGTCAGGGTCCAGTCGTTGAGCGCGTGCAGCACCGCCGGGATGGTGATGCCGAGCAGCAGCAGGGGCACGCGGCGCCGGCGATAGTTGACCGCCATGCCGACGAAGAACCCGGACACGCCCGCCCAGACCGCGTGCTGGAAGCCGTCGACGAACACCCGGAACGCGAAGTCCAGTGCCCCGGCGTCGGCCTGCGGGATGTTCTGCGCCCCGTGGACCATGATGATCGCGCCCGGGGTGTACAGCGACTGCTCGATGATCCCGAAGGTCAGCCCGGCGATCGTGCCCATGAGCATCCACGTCCGCGGGTCCAGCTTCTGCTTCCTGACCCCGAGCAGCGCCAGCGCCGCGACGAGCACGGGGAGGGCCTTGCTGATCTCCTCGTTGTAGCCCACGATCAGGGCCTTGCCGAAGTTGAGCGTCCCGCTGGCCAGGTGGTCGTTGATGTTGATGGTGACCGCGTGCAGCCAGATCCATTCCCAGACCACGATCCCCGCCGCGATCACTCCCTCGGGCACCCAGTGCCACCGCGGCGGGCGCGTCAGGTACCAGAACACGATGAACCACAGCGGGGCGACGTAGATGCTGTACGCCCAGCCCGGGGTGGACAGCGAGTGCGCGGTGGAGAAGATCTGCAGGAAGATCAGCGGAAGCAGGGCATACGGGATGATCAGCAGGCGCAGCCACTGCCGCCAGCCCGGGTCGTGCAGCCAGCTCTTGACCGGGATCAGCGTCTCGAAGAACGAGCCCGCGTTCAGCTGCCCCCCGGGCGGGCCGCCCGGCACCGGACCGTAGCCCGGCATCGCCCCGGGCATTCCCGGCATCGCCCCGGGCATTCCCGGCATAGCCCCGTAGCCCGGCATGCCGGGCGGGGCCGCCCCGGGCACGGGACCGGCCCCGGGCGTGCCCGGCGGCCCGGCGGGCGCCATGCCCGGTGCCGGGGGGACGGCCTGGGCGGCTGCCGCTGCGGGCGGGCCGGGCTGGTGGGTCGCGGGGGCGAGCCCGGGCGGCGCGGCGAGTTCGGTCCGCACCGGGGCCTGCGCCGGCATCGGCACCACCTCCAGGCGGATGACCGGGCCATGGGGCGAGGCGAGGTGGACGTCCACGGTCCCCGTCGCGACGAACCTGGCGACCGGCTGGCCGTTGAGGAACGTCGGCGACTGGCCGGCGTTCTGCCAGACCCAGCCGCTGGGATCCTCGAACGACAGCTCCGCGTGGCGGCGGGACACCGTGGGGTCGGGCACCACGATGTCGCTCTCCGAGCTCCGGCCGATCCGGATGGTCCCCGGGGCGAACCGGTAGAGCCGGTTGTCGTAGGTCAGCAGCAGCTCGCTCATGGGGGGAACCCCTTCCCGGCCATCACACGATGATCTTTCCGGTCGCGGGCCCGAAGTCGATGACCATCGGGCGGACGCCGAGCCTGCGGTCGGGCTCGACGATCTTGGACGCCTCCCCGTCCGGCGTCATCGTCCATGGCGTGCGGCCGACGTTGCGCAGGACGACCTCGCCGGGCCGGGACGGGTGGTTCTCGACGACCGCGACCGCAGTGTCGTAATCCCGGTTCCGGCTCAGGTGGTGCGGCGTGATCGTGGCGCCCGGGGTGAGTGCCACCGCGCAGGTCGGTAGCTGGAGCATCGGCGGACGGGGCGGCACCTGCTTGCAGTTCCAGCAGCGCAGGCCGGGATCGTCCGGGTCCACGAAGACCGACGCCTGGCAGGAGCAGACCGACACGCAGTCCGCCAGCCTGACCAGGGCTCGCCGCCACACGCCCTCGGGGACCCGGCCGAGGCCGGACGGGTCGCGCAGTCCGGAGGTGAACGCGCGCTCGAAGACCGACCGGAAGAACCTCGGGTACAGGCTCCACCACACGCTGACCGGGTCGCCGGGGCGCGGCGGGTTGGAGTGGTCGACCGGGTCGAAGATGAAGACCGGCTCGGTGCCGAAGTGGAGCGTCGCCAGGTCGGTCTCGCTGCGGTGCGCCTCGTCCGCCCACGAGTAGGACTTGTCGGTCCTCACTCCCTCCAGCGGGTGGCCGTGCATGAACAGGTAGAACAGGAACACCGCGAGCGAATGCAGGTCGGTGAGGCTGGTCGGGGCGGCCTCGCGCCGGACCACCTCGGGGGCCATGAACCGGAGCGTGCCCCAGACGAAGACCTCGCCGCCGTCCTGGCCGCAGTTGTCGTTGTCGATGATGGCGACCTCGGCGCGGTCCGGGTCCACCCACAGGTTCCCGAAGCTGATGTCCCGGTAGCACAGCCCGGCCGCGTGCAGTGCCTCGAACGCCGTGACCAGATGGCGGCCGATCGTGATCACCACCCGGAACGGCGGCTGCTGGGGGCGCGCGACCAGCTGGGCGAAGGAGGTGAACCGCGGATCGAGGCGGGGCATCACGTAGCCGAACCCGGAGAGCTCGTCGCTGGTCACCAGGTCGATCGGCCAGCAGAAGTCCCGGTGCGGGCGGCCGCGCTCGATCAGCGCCTCGATGTTCCGTCGCAGCTCGGGGGAGGCGTACCGGTACCACTTGACCGCGTAGGGGGCACCGCCGATGGTGACGGCGTGCACCACGCCCTGGCCGCCCTCGCCGAGCCGCTCGCCGACCACCACGGGAGTCCCCGCCCGGACCATCCGCAGCGTCCTGCCCAGCAGGCTGACCTGCTGGCCGCTCACCGGGCGCCTCCCGCCCGGCCCTGGCCGCCCGGCCCTGGCCGCTCCGCCGCCCGCTCGCCGGCGGTGGGCGCCGCGGCTTGCCAGGCCGCGTCCGGCTCGGCCGGGACGGGCGAGCTCGGCACCGTGTCGCCGCGCGAGGCGGGGATCGTGGTCTCCTCCTCGTCCAGGTCGCCATCCCGCCCGGTGCTGCCCGGCGGGGTGGCCGCCAGCGGAGGCCGGCCCGCCGGGGAGATCAGCAACGCGACCGTGGTGTCGTCGGCGCTGCCGTCGCCCGAGGCGCACCGGGCCGCCCAGGCCGGCAGCTGGCTGGCCAGCCACTGCTCATCCCGGTTGCGCAGCATGCCGGCGAGGTCCCTGCTGAACGCCTCCGGCCACTCCTGCGCCACCTGGGCGTTGCCGTAGCCGTCGGTGGCGAGCAGCAGCGCGAGCAACGGGACTCGGGCGGTGTCGACCGCCGCGACCCGGAAGTCCCCGGCCGGATCGGCGCCGCACAGGCTGGTCGTCACCAGCCCGTCCAGGTTCGGGTCGCCGGGGACCGGAAGGTCGGCCCGTCCGTCGGCGCGCACGCCGATGACGTCCCCGTCGCCGATCTGCGCGATCGCCAGCCACTCCCGCACGGCCACGGCGAGCAGCAGAGTCGAGCCGTAGGCGATCACCGGGTCGTCGCCCGGCAGGCGCCGCTCCTGCTCGGCGCTGGTGAACGGATCCCCGGCCAGGTCGGCGAGCACCGCGTCCCGCCACCGCGTGATGATCGCGGGGACGGCGAACCCGGTCAGCAGCCCGGTCACCGCCGCGGCGTCGGGGCTGGCCGGCAGCCGCCCGGCGAGCTCCGTGCCGACCTGGCAGCCGACCGTGACCGCGAGCCGCGACCCGCGGGCGCTGCGCAGGTGGCGCCAGTGCCCGTGGCCGTCGGCGACCGCCGCGACCACGCCGTCCGGTCCCGCCGGCCCGGTCCCGACCGCGTCCTGGTTCGGCGTGTCCATGGCGACGTGCGAGGCGCCCCGGGCGGAGGCGGTCAGCACGAGCCATCCGGACCTGGTCATCACAGGATGGAATCGTCCACGCCGAGACCGCCCCGGTCCCGCGGCCGGCTCGGGTCGCTCCCGGCCGGGATGAGCTGCTGCGCGAGGGCGCCCCGGTCCACGCCGGCCTCCGACATCCGGGAGACCGCGATCGATGCGGTGACCAGCCGGTCGGCGATCTCGTCGGTGCCGTCGGCCACCAGCACCGGCACCTCGGGGCTGCGGAACCGGTCAAGCGGCTCGGAGCTGGCGTCCCGGCCGATCGCCACTGCCAGGCGCAGCGCGGAACGGCCAGCCGCGATCGACATCAGCGCGTCCAGCCCGGCCTCGAACCCGCCGGGCGGGTCGGTCGGCAGCCCGTCGGTGATCAGCAGGATGGCCGGGCGCAGGGCGCGTCGCTCCAGCCGGTCCGGCCCGAGCACCTCGGCGACGGCGCGGAAGGCCGGGCCCATGTTCGTGCGGCCCATCGGCACGTACTCCAGGTTGCGCCAGCGGGTGGCGAGCTCGGCGATCGGCGTGGGATCGGCGACGAACCACGCGGGCGCGGTCGCGAACGCGAGGATGCGGACCAGCAGCTGCGCCTGCAGCTGGTCGCGCTCCCAGTCCACCAGGTGCGGCAGCATCGAGCGCAGCGCGAAGTTCAGCGCCTGCATCTTCTCGCCCTTCATCGAGCCGGAGCAGTCGGCCATCACGATGAAGTGCAGCGGGCGCCTGGCGACCCCGCCACCGGGCATCAGCGTGTCGGTCATCGCCGCTCAGGTGTGATAGGCGACATGCTTCCACCACGTGATCAGGTAGGCGCTCGCGCCCGAGCCGGCGCTATTGGCGTCCTCGCCGACGAAGATGACCCGCTGGGTCGGCAGCGTCCAGATCAGGAGCGCCCGCGCGCCCACCTTGAGGTGGTCGGTGAAGCACTCCAGGATCTGCCCGGGGCGGTGGGCGGTGTAGAGCGGGTTGGAGTTCGCCCACCAGTGAGTGCTGCCGCGCCCGAAGCCGCTCGGCGGCGGGCAGGAGCCGCTGAGGCGCCCGCCGGTGTCGAACCCGGCGTAGCTGTTGAGGTGGCGGAGACCGGCCTGGTAGCCGGCCGCGTTGTCGAACTGGTACCCGAAGACGTGGATGTTCGAGTCGTACGGCGCGAACGTCCCGGGGCAGAAGTGCGCCTCGACCACGGTGGCCGGGTTCAGCCCGTTCAGGTTGGTGTTCGCGGTCGACAGGCAGTTGCTGCCCACCGGGGCCTGGCCGACCGGGTTCATGATTGTGCTCAATGGCTCGACCACCGTCGGCGGCGGCGCCGGGGTGGAGGTCGTCGGGCCGGGCGTGGGCCCGGGCGTGGGCCGGGGCTTGGGGCCCGGCCCGCCGCTGAGGGCGACGGCGAGCACGACCGCCAGGACGACCACGGCGGCCGCGCCGCCGCCGATGACCAGCCCGCGCCTGCGGTTCGGCGGCCTGACCGGGGGCTGCCCGGTCCCGAACCCTCCGGGCCCGAACCCTCCGGGCTGCCCGTAGCCGGGCTGCCCGTAGCCGGGCTGCCCGTAGCCGGCCGGGGCGCCGCCCGGCCAAGCCCCGAAGGCGCCCGGCGTCCCGCCCATCGGGCCCGTGGGGCCGGGCGGGGGCTGCCCGGCTCCCTGGGTCGGCAACTGGCCGGGCGCGAACCCGGCCCCCATCGCTGGTGGCCCGCCCATCGGCGCGCCCGCGAGCGGCGTCCCGCCTGCCGGAGCGCCCGCCCCGCCCGGCGCGACCTGCGTCGGCAGCCCCTGCGCCCCGGCGGCGAACCCGGGGGGCGGGCTCGTCGGCGCCGCCGCAGCCGCGCCGGGGCCGGCCGGGGGCCGGGAGCTCGCCGGGACGATCCCGAGGGCGATCGCCAGCTCGTTCGCCACCCAGGCGCAGGCGTCCGGGGTGAACGGCGTGCTGGCGGAGAACGAGGAGGCGGCCAGCCGGATCGCCGTCGCCGGGTCCATGCCCTGCGCCACGTGATCGCGCAGCGTGCCCGCCAGGCCCGCCTCGGCCGCCGCCACCAGGATGCTCTTCTCACGCGGCGCGTCCGGCAGCAGGTCCTTGAGCAGGTTCGCCATCGTCTGCGAGCTGGACAGCGCCGCGACCCCGTGCTGCGGATCGGTCACGATCGCCTGCAGCGCCGCGCGCGCCTGGTCGGCGTGCTCGAACGACACCTCGGACATCCGGCTCCCTCTCGCTCGGCCAGCGCGCCGCGGGTGCGCGGCAGATGCTAGATCACCCGAAATCGGACAGCACTCATCGGCCAGAAACCGCAACCAACTGGTGACGGCATGTTATCCGGACGAGCCTGGCATTGTCACGGGCGCCGGCTCGGCATCGGATCACGCGCTGGTCACGGCCGCGGCGGGCGGCTGGGCGCGCCGCAGCGCGGCGAGGCGGGCCAGTGCCTCGCGGAGCACCGGCTCGCGCTTGCAGAACGCGAACCGCACCTGCGGCAGTCCGGCATCCCGGTTGTCGTAGAAGACTACGCTGGGAATGGCCGCCACGCCTGCGGATGCGGGCAGGCCGCGGCAGAACTCCAGGCCGTCGAGGAGGCCGAACGGCCGGATGTCGGTGGTGACGAAGTAGGTGCCCTGCGGCGGGTAGACCTCGAACCCCACCTCGGCCAGCCCGGCGCAGAGCAGGTCGCGCTTGGCCCGCAGGTCCGCCGCGACGCCGCGGTAGTACTCATCCGGCAGGCCCAGCGCCTCCGCGATCGCGTACTGGAACGGCCCGCCGCTGACGTAGGTGAGGAACTGCTTGGCGGTGCGCACCGCCGCCACCACCTCCGGAGCCCCGGTCACCCAGCCGATCTTCCACCCGGTGAACGAGAACGTCTTGGCGGCCGAGCTGATTGTGACGGTGCGGGCGGCCATGCCGGGGAGCGTGCCGATCGGCACGTGCTCGCCCTCGTAGACCAGGTGCTCGTAGACCTCGTCGGAGATCACCAGCAGGTTCCGCTCGCAGGCGAGCTCGGCGATCACGGCCAGCTCGCCCGCGGTGAAGACCGAGCCGGTCGGGTTGTGAGGGGTGTTGAGCAGGATGGCCCGGGTGCGGCCGGTCACCGCGGCGCGCAGCTCGTCCAGGTCCGGCCGGAAGCCGGGCGGGCGGAGGGTCACCGGCACCCTGGTCCCGCCGGCCAGCGCGACGCAGGCCGCGTAGGAGTCGTAGTACGGCTCGAACGCGATCACCTCGTCGCCCGGCTCGACCAGGGCAAGCAGCGCCGCGGCGATCGCCTCGGTCGCCCCGGCGGTGACCAGCACCTGGGCGTCCGGGTCGAGCTCGGTTCCGTAGAACCTGCGCTGGTGCGCGGCGACCGCCCGGCGCAGCTCGGGGACCCCGGCGCCTGGCGGGTACTGGTTGCCGCGCCCGGCCAGGATGGCCTCGGCCGCGGCGCGCGCGACCTGCGCCGGCCCGTCGGTGTCGGGGAAGCCCTGGCCGAGGTTGACGGCGCCGGTGGCGGCGGCCAGCTCGCTCATCTCGGCGAAGATCGTGGTCCCCATGCCTGCGAGGGCACGGTTCAGCAGCGGACGGCTCACCCCGCCATGACATCACGCCGCGCGGGCGCCCGCAGCCCAGGCCGTCCTATGCTCGGATCATGCGGGCATGGGTGGTCCACCAGCCGGGGCCGGTCGCGGGCGGGCCGCTGCGGCTGACCGAGCGCCCGGTTCCCGAGCCCGGCCCGGGCGAGCTGCTCATCCGGGTGATCTGCTGCGGGGTCTGCCGGACCGACCTGCACCTGGCCGAGGGCGACCTGGCGCCGCGCCGGCCCGACGTCACCCCAGGCCACGAGGTGGTCGGCGAGGTCGTCGCGGCCGGGCCGGGCGCGGCCAGGTTCGGCCCCGGTGACCGGGTCGGCGTGGCGTGGCTGGCCGGGACCGATGGCTCCTGCCGGTACTGCCGCCGGGGCAGCGAGAACCTGTGCCCCGGCTCGGTCTACACGGGGTGGGACCGCGATGGCGGGTACGCCGAGTACCTCACCGCCGCGGACGCCTACGTTCACCCGCTGCCCCCCGGGTTCAGCGATGCCGAGCTCGCCCCGCTGCTGTGCGCGGGCATCATCGGGTACCGCGCGCTGCGCCGGGCCGAGCTGCCGCCGGGAGGCCGGCTGGGCGTCTGGGGGTTCGGCGGGTCGGCGCACCTGACCGTGCAGCTCGCGATCGCCTCAGGCGCAGAGGTCCACGTCTTCACCCGCGCGCCGGCCGCCCGGGACCTGGCCCGTGAGCTGGGCGCGGCGTCGGCGCAGGACTCGTTCGACCCGTCGCCCGAGCCGCTCGACTCGGCGATCATCTTCGCTCCGGCCGGCGACCTGGTCCCCCCGGCGCTGCGCGCCCTGGACCGGGGGGGCACGCTGGCGATCGCCGGCATCCACCTGTCCGGCATCCCGTCCCTGGACTACCAGGCCGACCTGTTCCAGGAGCGCACGCTGCGCAGCGTGACCTCCAATACCCGGAGCGACGCCGAGGAGTTCCTCCGCCTGGCCGGCCGGCTGCGGCCGAGAGTCAGCGTCACCACCTACCCCCTCGGATCCGCCGACCGCGCGCTCGCCGACCTGGCGGCCGACCGGGTCACCGGCGCCGCCGTGCTGGTCGCCTAGCCGGGCCGCCGCCGGGCGCGGCCCCGGGGCCACCTTGACCGGGCGCGGCCTCCCGCGCCGCTCAGCCGCCGTTCGGGTGGGAGAACGAGGCCGCCGGCTCGCGCTCGGCGGCCAGGCGCTCCGCGCGCTGCCTGATGCCGAGCAGCATCTTGCGCTCCATCACCAGGCTGCCCGGCTCCATGAGCAGCAGGTACAGGCTCCGCCGCAGGCCGCTGGCGATCGGCAGGGTGAACCTGTTGCGGCTGACCAGCCTGGTCTGCCCGTCCTGGCGAAGCAGCGCGAAGATCCAGACCCACTGCCCGCTGGTGTGGCGCAGCGTGAAGGCGCGCTCCGGGTCGAGGACCTCGACGCGCATCCGCTCGTCCCTCCCCAGCGGGAGCTCGTCGCCCAGCTTGACATCCTGGAACTGCGGCAAGATCACGTCGGCGCTGTGCATCTGCAGGCCGAGCAGGTTCTCGACCCAGTCGTAGCTGTAGGCCCCGGCGCGGCCGCTGCCCATCTGGACCAGCCACGGCCAGATGTCCCGCGGCTGCGCCCGGATGCCGATCGCCCGGGTGGTGACCGTTCCGGCGCTGGGCAGCAGGTCGTCGCCCGGCAGGTTCATGGCGACCTCGTCGGGGGTCGCGCCCCAGGTCAGGCACCGGTTCCGCCAGGCCGGGTAGCTCACGGCGAGCATCCCGGCGGCCAGCCCCAGGCCGGCCGCGGCGCGGCCGGCGGCACTCCTGCACGTCATCGTCCGCCCTCCCGGAAGAATCCCCTGCCTCCCAGGCTGCCCGCCCGGGCGCGCCGTGCGCAGTGCCGAAGGTCCCGAGTGCATGCTGGGATCATGACGGGATTGCGGGAGCGCCTCGGCAGGTACGGCATCTGGCGGCCGGCCAGGATGGTCACCCCGGCGCTGGCGGCCGGACTGGAGGAGCTCGGCTTCGGCGCGCTCTGGCTCGGCGGTTCTCCCCCCGGTGACCTGGCGGCCGCGGCGGAGCTCCTCGCCGCGACGACGAGGATCATCGTCGCGACCGGCATCGTGAACATCTGGGCCAGCGACCCGCGCCAGGTGGCAGGCTCGTTCACCCGCATCCAGGAGCGCCACCCCGGGCGGTTCCTGCTCGGCGTCGGCATCGGCCACCCCGAGGCGACCGCCGGGTACGCCAGGCCGTACGACGCGACCCAGCGCTACCTGGATGCGCTGGAGGCCGGCGGGGTCCCGGCCGCCGGCACGGTGCTGGCCGCGCTCGGCCCGCGGATGCTGCGCCTGGCGGCCGCGCGGACCGCGGGCGCCCACCCCTACCTGGTCCCCGCCGGCCACAGCCGGCTCGCCCGGCAGATCCTGGGGCCGGCGCCGCTGCTGGCCCCCGAGCACAAGGCGGTCATCGACCCGGATCCGGCGTCCGCGCGGGCGCTGGGGCGGGAGCGGGTCCGCACCCCCTACCTAGGTCTGGTCAACTACACCTCGAACCTGCGCCGCCTCGGCTGGTCCGAGGCTGACCTGGCCGACGGCGGGAGCGACGCGCTGATCGACGCGCTGGTCGCGCACGGCGGGCCGGAGCGGGTCGCCGTGCGGCTCGGCGAGCACCTGGCGGCCGGCGCCGACCATGTCTGCGTCCAGCTGCTCACCGCCCCGGGCGCGGATCCGATGGGCGCCTACCGGGTCCTCGCCGGAGCGGTGCTCGGCCGCTGATCGCCCGCGCCCGCGCGGCGGCGCCCATCCGCGGCGCGATCCGGCTCGCGCGGGACCCCCGCCGCGCCCTAGGGTGGGGCGCGTCCCCCGCCGCGGCGCTGCCGCGAAGGATTGCCGCGGCGCTGCCGCGAAGGATGACGAAGGGTGGCGGCCATGCCGCGACCGGACCGCGCCGCCGCGCTCGATCACATCGTCGTGATCATGTTCGAGAACCGGTCGTTCGACAACCTGCTCGGCCGCCTCTACCAGCCCGGCGAGGTGCCCGCGTTCGAGGGCGTGGCCGGCCGGGACCTGTCCAACCCGGTCCCCGGGTGGGCGCCGGGCGGGCCCGGCCGGATCGGCTACGGCGTGGCCGCAGGCATGAACACCCCCTCGCCCGACCCGGGCGAGGAGTACCAGCACGTCAACACGCAGCTGTTCGGGCTGATCGACCCGCCGTCGAACCGGGGCAGGCTCGCCGGCGCCATGGCGGCGCCGTACAACGCCCCGGCCGGCCCCTCGCCGGCGCCCACGATGGACGGGTTCGTCACGGACTACATCAGCGCCACGCTCGCGTTCACCGGGAGAATGCCCGGGCCGGCCGAGTACGGCCAGATCATGACCGGGTACGCGCCCGGGCAGATGCCGGTGCTGTCGGCGCTGGCCAGGGGGTTCGCGACGTTCGACCACTGGTTCTGCGACGTGCCCACGGAGACGTTCGCGAACCGGTCGTTCCTGCACGCGGCCACCTCCTCCGGCTACGTCGTCAACGCCTCCCCGCCCGAGGCGTTCCCGTTGTTCAACACCGCCGAGACGATCTTCGACCGGCTGGACGCGCACGGGCTGTCCTGGCGGGTGTACTGCGACCCGCCAAGCCACGTCTCGGTCACCGGGATCATCCACGCGCGGCGGCTGCTCTCCAGGTTCGCGACGCACTTCTCCTCGACCGACCGCTTCTACGAGGACGCGGCGGGCGGGAGGCTGCCGGCGTACTCGTTCATCGAGCCGAACCTGATCTACGGGCACAACGACATGCACCCGGCGTTCGACGTGATGTTCCCCGGGGCGCGGATGGACCCGCCGTCCTCGCTGATCGGCGGGGAGGCGCTGCTCGCCAGGGTCTACGACGCGATCCGCGGCTCAGGCGCCCACGCCTACGACACGCTGCTGCTGGTCACGTTCGACGAGCACGGCGGCACCTACGATCACGTCCCGCCGCCCGCCGCCGCGCCGCCCGACCCGTCGGCGCCGCCCGGCCAGCTCGGCTTCACGTTCACCCGAGCGGGCGTGCGGGTGCCGGCGGTCGCGATCTCGCCCTGGATCCCGGAACGGGCCGTCCGCACGGAGGTGTTCCACAACAGCTCAGTGATCACCACGCTGCGCCGGCGCTGGTCGCTGGGCCCTCCGCTCACCGGCCGGGACGCCGCGGCGCCCGACCTGGCGCCCGTGCTCACGCTGGAGCGGCCGCGGCCGCCCGAGGACTGGCCGCAGGTGACCCCGCGGCCGGTTCCCGCCTACCAGGTGCCGGACGCGGCCCTGCTGCCCGCGCTGCCCAGGGCGGCCCTGTTCGCCGGCCTGGAGCTGGCCAGGTGGCTCGGCCTGCCCGCCCCCGGCCTGGCCGCCGACGAGCAGGTGCTGCGCAACGACGGCATCCAGCTCCTGATCGAGGTCGCCGGCCACCTGTTCCCCGGGCTGGGCTGACCCGCCGCCCGGGCGACCTCGCGGCAAGGCCGCCGGATTGCGCCCGGGCGCGGCCATCGCCATCGCGGCCGCCCGCGCACGGAAGCGGCGGCCCCTCGCCGGCGGGTCCGGGCCGGTAATCTCGGGTGGGTGAACGGGCCGCTGGACGGGATCGTCGTCGTCGACCTCTCCCGGGCACTGGCCGGGCCGCACGCCGCGATGATGCTCGGCGACCTGGGCGCCCGGGTCATCAAGGTCGAGCCGCCCGAGGGGGACGACAGCCGGGGGTGGGGGCCGCCGTTCGCCGCGGGCAGTGACGGCCGGGAGCACTCGACCTACTTCCTGTCGTGCAACAGGAACAAGGAGTCGATCGCGCTCGACCTGAAGTCCGACGACGGCAGGGCGGTGCTCACCGAGCTGGTCCGCCGGGGCGACGTGCTGGTCGAGAACTTCCGCCCCGGAGTGCTCGACCGGCTCGGGTTCGGCGTGGCGCGGCTGCACGCGCTCAACCCCGGGCTGGTGATCTTGTCGATCACCGGGTTCGGCCATGACGGGCCGGAGGGGGACCGGCCGGGATACGACCAGATCGCCCAGGGCGAGGGCGGGCTCATGTCGGTCACCGGTGTGGACCAGCCCACCCGCGTGGGGGTGCCGATCGGCGACATCCTCGCCGGGATGTACGGCGCGTACGGCGTGGCCGCCGCGCTGCGCGAGCGGGAGCGGACCGGGCGCGGCCAGGTGGTGCGGACCAGCCTGCTCGCCGCGGTGATCGGGGCGCACGCCTACCAGGGGACCAGGTACACGGTGGCCGGCGAGGTGCCCGGCCTGGTCGGCAACCACCACCCGTCGATCTGCCCGTACGGCCTGTACCGGGCGGCCGACGGCTGGGTGCAGATGGGCGTGGGCAGCGACGCGCTCTGGCGGCGGCTGGCGCCCGCGTTCGGCCTGGACCGGCCGGAATGGGCGCGCAACGCGGACCGGGTCCGTGACCACGAGGCGGTGAACGCCGCGGTCGGCGCCGCCTTCGGCGACCGGCCGGCCGACGAGGTGCTCGCCACCCTGGCCGCGATCGGCGTGCCGGCCGGGCGGGTGCGGGACCTGCGCGAGGTCTACACGTGGGAGCAGACCAGGTCGCAGGGACTGCTGATCGAGGTCGACCACGCCGCCCTCGGGCCGGTCACGCTGCCCGGGCCGCCGCTTCGCTTCGAGGCCGGTGGCGCCGAGCGGGGCCGGGCGGCCCACCTGCCCCCGCCGACGCTCGGCCAGCACGCGGACCAGATCCGCGCCTGGCTCGCCGGGCCGGGGGCAGGCCCGGCGCGTCACTGACCCGGCGCACGGCGGGGCGGCCCGGGCCGCGCGCGCCTACTCCTCGCCGATGTCGGCCAGGCTCTGGCGCAGCTCAGCGATGAGCGGGTCGTCCCCGGGCACGATCCGTTCCAGGCGGTGAACGGTGTCGCGCAGCAGCACGCGGGCGTCCCCGTAGCGTCCGAGCCGCTGGTAGAGCCGGGCCAGCTGGGCGCGGATCCGCAGCGTGCCGGGGTCGCGCGGGCCGAGCACCCGCTCGGAGCCCGCCCAGGCCCGCTCGCAGGCCAGCTCGGCCGCCACGGCCCTGCCCGTCTCCTGGTACGCGGAGGCGAGGCCGCTCAGCGCCGCGAGGGTGTCCGGGTGATCGGGCCCGAGGACGCGTTCCCGGTCGGCCACCACCCGCCGGTAGGCCGCGACCGCCTCCCGGGCGCGGCCGCCGGCCAGCAATGAGCGAGCCAGGCCGTGCCGGGTCGCCATCGTCTTCGGGTGGCGGGCCCCCTGCGCGCGCTCGCGGTCGGCCAGCGTGCGCCGGCAGGCGGTGAGGGCGTCGACGTGCCTGCCCGCGGCCAGGTAGGCGGCGGCGAGGTCGTCCCTCGCGTCCAGCGCCTCGGCGTGCCCGGGGCCGTGAAGCCGCTCGAGCCCGGCGGCCGCGCGCTCCAAGGCGGCGATCGCCGCCGGGAGTTCCCGCGCCGCCACCAGGGCGTTGCCCAGGTGGCGGCGGGCGTCCGCCACCTCGGGGTGGTCCGGCCCCAGCCGGTGGCTCAGGCTGCCGAGCAGCCACTGGCGCCACCGGACGGCCTCGCCGGCCTGCCCGGCCGCGAGGCAGGCGCCGGCGAGCCGCCGGACGGCCAGCATCGTGTCCGGATGACCCTCGCCCAGCAGGAGGGCGCAGGTCGTGGCCACGTCCCGCCAGTGGTCCGCCGCGGGCCCGGTCAGGCGGGCACGGTCCAGGCTGTCCCCCGCCCGGATCAGCACGCGATGGCAGCCGCCGGCCCACAGCAGGCTCCCCCCGGCCCGCCGCAGCGCCGCCGCGCAGGACCGCAGGCCGGACGAGGGCCAGCCGGGCGGCTCCTGCTCCGGCCAGGCCTGGAGCAGCGCGTCTGCCGCCGCCCGGGCCGCGCCGCGCAGCAGGCTCTCGGGCAGCGAGGCCCGCACCGCCGGCTGCAGCACGGGACTGATCCGGACCAGCGGCGGCGCCGTCGCGTGCTCGACGGCCAGCAGGCCTGCCTGCTCCAGGGCCGCCAGCGCGTCCAGGGCCGCGGTGGCGCGGTCGCCGCCCGCCTGAGGGCTCCCGGCGCCGGCGAGGTGATCGGCAGCGGCGGGAGCGGTCAGGACGGTCCGGGGGATGCCGTGGCCGTCCAGCACGGCGGCCAGGGCCAGGAGCGAGCGCGCCGCGCTGCCCGGGACCAGCTGGTCCGCACGGTCGAGCGAGAGCGTCCACGTCACCGCGGCCGCCGCCGGCCACGCGCCGGAGGACTGCGCCAGCTGCTCGCGCCTGCGGCCGAAGTGATCCCGGTACTCGCGGCACGTCAGCGGCGAGCCGGCGATCACCGCGCTGGCCTGAGCCAGGGCGACCGGCTCCAGGTCCAGTTCCTGGGCCAGCTCGACCGCGCCGTGCCGCTTGTCCGGGTCACCCGACAGGCGCCCGTTCAGGTGGCTGACGGCCTCGCGCACGCTGAACGGCCCGACCGGCACGACCGGGATCCCCCCGGGGACGGCCGTGGCGTCGGCGGAGGTCACCAGCACCCGGCCGGCCGGGCCAGCCGGCCACAGGTCCCGCAGGCTCGCCGGATCGGCCAGGTCATCGAGGACCAGCAGCCACGGGCGGGTGGTCTCGCCGAGCCAGCTGAGGAACTGCGCGGCGACGGACTCGCAGGTGCTCACCTGGGCCCGGCCGGTCACCGCGGCGGTCGCCGCCGCATAGCCGGAGAGCACGCTGGCCCGGCTCGTGGCGTCGATCCAGACCAGCAGGTCCACTCCGCCGGACTGCCACAGCGACTCGGCGAAGGCCGCGGCGAGCTGGGTCTTCCCCGACGACCTCGGCCAGTCCCGCGTGGCGGGAGCCGCCGCCTGCCCGCCTGCCGCCGGCGGCGAGGGCGCCCGGCCGGCGACGGCCGCGGCGCGGCCCTGGCCAGCCGCGGCGCTGCCGGGGACAAGCGCCACCGCGGCCCCGGCCGGCAGCGCCGCCGCGAGGCCCGGGGCGGTGTCCGGCCTGGCGCTGAAGGCGTCGGCGAGCGCGGGGACCGTCCCGGACCGGACCGGCCAGGCCGGCCGGCTGGCCGGCGCGCCTGCCGGAGGTGTCACAGCTCAGGGTTGGAGATCAGCATGGTGATGGTCCTGGTGAGCGTCTGCTTGCGGAAGAAGGCGGGGGAGGTCGCCCGCATGAGGGCGAAGCCGGCCACCCCGGCGAGCGCGGCGAGCGCGGCGATGACGAAGATGCCGCCGATCCTCCAGTGCAGGAACGGCACTGTCCACATGGTGTAGCTGTTGGAGGCCACCCAGTCGCTTTGCAGGCTGTAGCAGCCCGCGGCGTACATCATCACCCCGCCCAGCCCGGGCAGGATGCCGCGCATCAGCAGCGCCCGGAAGCTGGTGGCCAGCGTCGCCCGGTAGTACCAGACGCAGGAGAACGCGGTCAGCCCGTAGTAGAACGCGACGTACAGCCCGATCGCGGTGACCGCGTCGGCGATCGGGTTGCCGTGGGAGATATAGTTCAGCGGCACGTACAGGCCGATCGAGATCGCGCCCATCACGACCGTGGACACCGCCGGCGTCAGGTACCGGGGGTTGATCCGGGCGAACGGCTCGGGCAGCGCGCCGTACGCGGCCATCGACAGCGTCGTGCGGGCCGTCGGCAGGATCGTGGTCTGGGTCGAGGCGGCGGCCGAGCTGAGCACCATGAGGATCAGCAGGCGGGACAGCACCGTGCCGAGCCCGCTGGTGCCGAAGATCGCGCCCCCGGCGACCGACAGCACATCGAACTGGTGCGCCGGGTTCGTCAGCCCGACTCCCTTGCCTCCGATGCCGGCGAAGGCCTGCACCGCGGTGATCGCGATCACGTAGATGCCGGCCAGCAGGACGGTCGAGATGATCCCCGCCCTGCCCGGCGTGCGCGACTTGTCCGCGGTCTCCTCGTTCACCGACAGGGAGGTGTCCCAGCCCCAGTAGATGAACAGCATCAGGATGATCCCGGAGACCAGGGCCGAGACCGGGACGTGGGACGGTGACAGCCAGGCGGGGCTGGGGCGCGCCGAGCCCGCCGGCGGGTGGCCGCCGAGGACCCGGGCCAGCGCCGTGCCGGACATGGCCAGCAGCATGATGATCTCGACGGACAGCAGCGCCTTCTGGAACCTGGCCGAGATCTCGATGCCGCGGTAGCAGATGTAGGTCATGGCGACGATCCACGAGATGCCGGCCAGCAGCACCCAGCCGCCGGAGGCGTCCGCGCCGATCGCGCTGCCCGGCCCCTGGGCCAGGAAGAACACGTACTGCCCGGCGACCTGGGCCAGGCTGGCCATGACCAGCACGTCGGAGGCGACGATCGCCCAGCCGCCGGCCCAGCCCGTCCTCGGCCCGAACGCGCGCGCTGCCCAGATGAACGTGGTCCCGCAGTCGGGGTCGGCCTTGTTCAGCTCGCTGAAGCCGATCGAGCACAGCAGCATCGGCACGAACGCCAGCAGGGCGACCAGCGGGGACTTCAGCCCGACGGCGGCCACCACGAAGAAGAGGGTCGCCGCCAGGCTGTACGCGGGCGCGGTCGAGGCCACGCCGATGGCCACGCTGGACGCGAGGCCCAGGGCGCCCGGCTTGAGGCCCTTGCTCCTGGACTGCTCCACGGGTTGCACGCCGAGGCTGGGCAGGGCCATGGCTCGCCTTCCTGTCGGCCACCGGTCAGGCACGCCGTCGCCCGGCCGCGCCCAGACGCGCCGACTCGGCGGGACGGCGATCTCCCAGGCGGCCGTGACGGCAACAGGACAGATGGTAAGCCGCCGGCCCGGGGACACGCAGGCGGAGGCATGGCACGCGGGCGCGCCCTCAGTGAGGGTGCCGCCTACCGGGCGGTCCATCCGCCATCGAGGATCCAGGAGGCCCCGTTGGCGAACGAGGCCTGCGGGGAGCAGAGGTAGGCGACCAGCTCGGCGACCTCCTCGGGTTCGATCAGCCGCTTGATCACGGGCTCGGCCAGCATGATCTCGCGCACCACCTGATCGGGGGAGATGCCATGGACGCGGGCCTGGTCGCCGATCTGGCGCTCCACGAGCGGGGTGCGCACGTAGGCGGGGCACACCGTGTTGGACGTGACCCCGCACTGCCCGGCTTCCAGCGCGATCACCTTGGACAGCCCCTCCAGGCCATGCTTGGCCGCGACGTAGGCGGCCTTGTAGGGAGAGGCCCGCAGGCCGTGCACCGAGGAGATGCTTACGATCCGCCCCCAGCCCCTCCGGTACATGTGCGGCAGGGCGGCCCGGGCGAGCCGGAAGGGGGCTTCCAACATCACGCCGAGGATCCGCCGGAACATGTCCACTGGGAATTCCTGCAGCGGGGCTACGTGCTGGATGCCCGCGCAGTTCACCAGTATGTCGGCATGGCCGGCGAGCGCGTCCGCGTCGAAGGCGGGATCCGCCAGGTCGACCTGGCGGGCGATCCCGCCGATGGCCGCCGCCACCTTGGTGGCCGCCTCCATGTCGATGTCCGCGACCATCACCTGGGCTCCGTCCGCGGCCAGCCGAGTGGCGCAGGCCGCGCCAATCCCGCTCGCCCCGCCGGTGACCAGGGCGAGCCGGCCTGCCATCTCGGCGGTTCCACGTCTGCCCGTGCCGTTCATCGCCGTCCCTCCGTGGCCGAGCCATCCGGCGGATCGCCACCTCGGCCGACCCCCAGGAAGTCGTGCAGTTCCCTGCTGTCGATCATTCGCCGGGCCGGCCCGTGGGCGCGGACTCGGCCTTTCTCGAGGATGTAGCCGCGGTCGGCGTGGCGCAGGGCGAACACCGCGCTCTGCTCGGTCAGCAGGACGCTCAGCGCAGCTTTCCGCAGCAGGTTCAGCCATCCGCCGAGCGCGTCCACCATGGTCGGCGACAATCCCTCCGTTGGCTCATCGAGCAAGAGCACGTCCGGCTGCGCCAGCAGGGCACGCCCGAGCTTGAGCATCTGCTGTTCCCCGCCCGACAGGAAGCCGGCGCGGCGCGCCGACAACTCGGCGAGGGCGGGGAACGTGTCGTAGACCCGCCGGATGGTCCAGGGACCGGCGCGGCCAGGGCATCCGCGCGCGGCCAGCGCGAGATTCTGGGCGACTGTCAGCTGCGAGAACACCCGGCGGCCGCTGGGCACGTACGCGACGCCCGCCCGGGCGATCACATGTGGGGGGCGGGAGGTTATGTCCCGGCCCGCCAGCACGACGCGTCCGGAGCGGGGCCGGGTGAGGGCTGTGATGCTCCGCAAGGTGGTCGTCTTGCCCGCGCCGTTGCGGCCGAGCAGCGCCACCACCTCCCCGGCGCCCACCGTGAGGTCCACGCCCTGCAGGACGTGGCTGGAGCCGTAGTAGGTGTGAACGTCGACGAGCTCAAGCATCACGTTGCATCCCCCAGCCGGAACCGCCCAGGTAGACCGCAGTGACTTCCTCGTTCGCGCGGACCTGCGGGCCGGTTCCCTCCGCGATGACGCGGCCCTGATGGAGCACGGTGACGCGGTCGGAGATCCCGAACACGATGTCCATGTCGTGCTCGGAGAACAGGACGGTGATACCCCCGGTGCGGACGAGGTCGGCGATCAGCGCGATCGTCCGTTCGGTCTCGGCCTCGGACATGCCGGCCGTGGGCTCGTCCAGGAGCAGCACTTTGGGCTTGGTGGCCAGGGCAAGGGCCACGTCAAGCGCTCGCTGGTCGCCGTGGGACAGAGTGCCGGCCAGCGTGCGGGCGTGATCGGCCAGGCCAACCCGGCCGAGAACCCGCATGGCCTCCGGAACGGTGGAACGGTGGAACCGGCTCACGAAGTCGGCGCGGTGCCCGCTGGCGGCCACGATGGCGGCCTGCACCGACTCCAGCACGGTGAGGCGGGGAAAGATGGTCGTGAGCTGGAAGGACTGAGCGAGCCCCCGGCGGGCGATGGCGTGCGGCGCCTGTCCCGTGACGTCCCTTCCGTCCAGCAGCACCCTGCCGGACGTGGGCCGGTGAATGCCGGTCAGCAGCCGGAAGAGCGTCGTCTTTCCGGCGCCATTGGGCCCGATCACCGAGTGGATGGTGCCCTCCGCCACGCGCAGGCTCACGTCGTTCACCGCGCGGAACGAGCCGAAGTCGCGGACCAGGCGCCGAGCTTCAAGCAGGACGGGAACTGGCGCCGGGCCGGGCGGAGGAGCGGCCGCTCCGGCGCCGCTATTCGCGCTCGTCACCGGGCACTCTCGCGGCATGCTGAGGTTCACCTTCCGAGGCTGACGCCACCGGAGCCACCCGCGGCGGGGCCTTGCTGCCAGGCGCCCCGCGGCGCATGACGGCGGGAACGCGCTGAGCCAGCCAGCGGGCCGCCGAGTCGGCGAGCCCGGCGAGGCCGTCGGGGCGGAACAAGACGATGAGCAGCAGCACCGCGCCGAGGATTAGCTGCCAATCCGCCGTCCGGCTGATGAGGAACTGCTGACCCACCGTGTAGATGACGGCTCCCAGCGCTGGGCCGAGGAATGTGAACATGCCGCCGATGACCACCATGAACACCGCGTATCCTGACTGCTGCCAGTCCAGCAGTTCGGGATACGCGGACTGGCTGTACACCACGAACAGCGTTCCGGCGAGCGAGCAGAACACCCCGGAGATCACGAAGGCGATCAGCTCCTGACGGAAGACGTTGATCCCCAGCGCCTCGGCCCGGGCGCGATTCTCCCTGATGGCCCGCAGCGTCAACCCGAACGACGACGCGGTCACCTTCCACAGGATCGCCAGGCAGGCGGCCACCACCGCGAGAACGAAGAAGTACCCGGCCCGCGGTTGCGCGAGCGCCGACGGCACCATGGGACCGAAGACGCCGTTGGCGCCGCTGGTGAAGTGGTACTGGTTCTCGGCGATCTCGTAGAAGAGCTGCGAGAAGGCCAGGGTCAGCAAGGCGAAGTACAGGAACCGCGCGCGGAGGGCCACCAGGCCCACGAGGAAAGCGGCGGCTCCCCCCAGCACGGGTGCCAGCGTGAACGTGAGCCAGAACGGCCAGTTGTAGTGCTGCCAGCTAAGCGCGACCGTATAGGCGCCGAGGCCGTAGAAGGCGGCCTGGCCGAACGAAACCAGGCCTGCGTAGCCGACCAGCAGGTTGGTCGCCACCGCGAACAGGGCGAGCCCGACCGCTTCCTCAAGGGTGAGCAGGCTGCTGGCGCCGAGCAGGAATCCGAAGGCCACCAGTACGGCAGCGACGCCGGCCAGCCCGGTGGCCCTGGCGGCGGGCGGCGCCAGGGCGCCGCCGGGTTGGCTCGCGCGGACGCGGCGGGCGCCCGCGGCGGCCCGCGCGACGGCCTGGAGGACCTGCCTCGCGACGGTCACTGGCGGCGCTCCGGAATGCCGAGCAGGCCGGACGGCCGGGCCACCAGCACGGCGATCATGGCCAGGTAGATGAAGCTGGAGGCCCAGGTCGGGGCCACGATCGTCCCGATCGTCTCCGCGGCGCCGATGATGAGCGCGCCGAGGGCCGCCCCGGGCACCGACCCGAGCCCTCCGATGATGGCCACAATGAACGCCGCGACCACGATCGAGCTGTCCATGCCGGGTGCCACCGCGACCTGCGGGGCGACGATCGCCCCCGAGAGCCCGGCCAGGAGGGCTCCCATGGTGAACATGCCCGTCCGGAGCAGGGGCAGATTGGTGCCGCCCGCCTGGAGGGTCTCGGGATCCTCGACGGCCGCCCGGATGCGCCAGCCGAGGCCGCTGCGCTGCAGCAGAACCCACAGGCCCAGGCCGACCGCCACCGCGGCTGCGATCACCACCAGGTCATAGGCCGGGAATACGGCTCCGCCGATGGCCACCTGGCCCGCGAACGCCGCAGGCGGATTCGCCGTCCTGCTGTTGTCGCCCCAGAAGTGCAGCGCCAGGTCAGCGAAGATCAGGAACAACCCGAAGGTGGCGATCAGCTGGGTGAGGTGCTCGGAATCGTAGACGCGCCGCATGATCACCAGTTCCACCGCTGCCCCGATCAGCGCCACAACGATCGTCGCCGCCACCACCGCCAGCCAGAACCGGAGTCCGGTCCCGGCCCCGGCGATGGTCGTGAGCAGGAAGGCGCCGTACATGTAAAAGCTTCCGTGGGCGATGTTGATCAGCCGCATCGCGCCGAACACGAGGGTGAGCCCGGCCGACACGATGAACAGCGCGCCGGCCGTGCTCAGCACCCCCACGGTGTCGATGATCGCGGTGGGCATCATGCGGTGCTCAGCCGCGCAGCGCCTCGACCTGCGCGCACGACAGGTCGATGGTGGCGAACGGGGCGGCGAACAGTGACGAGGGATCCCACAGGATCTCGCCATAGGAGGGATCGGGCTTGCTCGCGACGACGCCGACGTACTCGGGAATCTCGGCCTGGTGGTCGCACGCCCGGATCGTGATGTCGCCGCGGATCGTCGGCACGGTGGCCCCGGCCAGCGCCGCCGACACCGCGTCGCCGCCGAAGCTGTGCGCCCGCTTGACGCCGTAGGCCCAGGTCTGCACGGCGGTGTAGGCCAGGATCGCCCACTCCGACGGCCAGGCCCCGTACCTGGCATGGAATTCCCTGTTGAACGCGCCCAGGCCAGGGATCGCCCAGAACGGGGCCCGATCGAAGCCGATCGCGCTGGCGGGCGCGCTGGACCCGAGCGCCTCGAGCACGGGCGAGTCGTACATCGCGATGACCTTCGTCTTGGCGAACAGGCCGTACCCGGCGGCCTGCTTGGTGAATGTGACCAAGTCGCCGCCGAACTGCGCGTTGAACAGGTACTGCGGCCTGGCGGTCACGATCTTGGACAGGTAGGCGGAGATGTTCGGGGCCTCCAGCGGAGGGAACTCCTGCGCGACCAGCTTGTAGTGGACATGCAGGTCCTTGAGCGCGGTCAGGAAGCCGCTGACCGTGTCATACCCGAAGCTGTACGCGGGAGCGAAGGTGGCGATGGTGATCGGCTTGCCGCCCGACTGCTTCGCGAGGTAGTCGGCCGCCGCCCGCGACTCCATGACGGTGTTGGGGACGACCTGGAACGCGTACTTGGTGAAGCCCTTCCCCATCAGGTTGATGTCATTGGAGGTGTGGAAGAAGATCGGCACCTTGTACTCGGCCGCCAGCGGTTCCTCCGCCGCCGCGACCGCGCTCGACACCGGGCCGAAGATTGCCACGGCGTGATCGTTGAGGATCATCGACCGGACGTTGGAGGCGCCCGTGGCGGGGGTCGCGGCGTCGTCGGCGCTGACCACCTTCACCTTGTGCCCCAGCAGCCCGCCGTGCGCGTTGATGTCGGCCACTGCGAGCTGCACTCCTTGCAGGCCGCTCTGGCCGAGTTCGGCGATCGCACCCGACAGCGTGGTGGACTCGCCGATGGTGACCGGCCCGCGCCCCGCGCTGGGAGAGGGGCCGGAGCTGCCGCATGCCGCCACGCCGGCAATCAGCGAGGCCGCGGCCATGGCGGAAAGAATTCTCGCGTGTCTCATGTCACACCTGTCCCTCGGGCGGCGCGCCGCGAGCCGCGGTGGCGGGGACGTGCCGCCCCGGGATGTGCCGTCCTGGTGAGCTGGCTTCCATGACGGTGAACGCTAGGTGACCACCTGCCGACCTGATATGGCGATGAACAACGTACTTGGCCTGAAAGATATGGCTGGAACCGATACTGAAGGTCTTCGGGAGGCGGCAGAATGTGGCCATGGACGACTCGTCCCTCTTGGCCCGTTGCCGCGAGTTCCTGCTACTGCTGGACCGCGAGGCCCCGGCAGCGGACTTCGAGCGCCCGCTGGCGAGGGCGCAGGCTCGCGGCGCGACATCCGCTCAGCTGGCTGAGCTCGAGGACGTGAAGCTGATCGCGCTGCGCGTCCGCGACGAGCTGGATCAGCGCCGCCGCCGGGAGGCGGAGCTGGCCGCGCTCTTCGAGACGGCCAGCGACCTGGCGGCCCTGCACGACCTGGATTCAGTGCTGCGGGCCATTGTCCGCCGCGCCCGGCTGCTCCTGGGAGCCGACGTCGCCTACATGACGCTCCACGACCCCGCCCGGGGCGACACCTACATGCGGGTCACCTCGGGCTCAGTCTCGCGGTTCTTCCAGCAGCTGCGCCTCGGCATGGGTGAAGGGCTCGGCGGCCTGGTGGCCGAGCGGGCCACGCCGTACGCGAGCGCGGCGTACCTGACCGACGAGCGGTTCAGGCACACCCCCACCATCGACCGGGGGGTGGTCGAGGAGGGGCTGGTGGCGATCCTCGGCGTCCCCCTCATGCTCGGCGACAGCGTCATCGGCGTGCTGTTCGCCGCCGACCGCCGGCCCCGCACGTTCAACCCCGCGGAGGTGTCCCTGCTGTCCTCTCTCGCCGCGCACGCCGCCGTGGCGATCGACGCGGCGAACCTGCTGGAGGAGGCTAGGGCTGCCGTCGCCGAGCTCAGCGCGGCCAACGCGCTCATCCGGGAGCAGAGCGCGGCGGTGGAGCGCACCTCACAGGCCCACCGCCGGTTCACCGAGCTCGTGCTCGCGGGCGGCAGGGCCGAGGATGTGGCGCACGCCGTCGCCGACGTCCTGGGCAGCAGCGTGATCATCCTGGACGCCGACGACTCCCCGCTCGCGGAGAGCGGGTCATCCCTGGCGTCCGAGAAGATACTGCGCAGGGCCGCGGCCAGGTCACGGACGGTCGGCCACGCGGTGCGCACCGGAAACCTGTGGACCGTGCCCGCGACCGCCGGATCGGAGCACCTGGGCACCCTGGTCCTGCGGGCCGGGCACATCCTGCCCGCGACCGACCAGCTGATCCTGGAGCGGGCAGCCATGGTGACCGCTCTCCTGCTCCTGCTGCGCCGGTCGGTCACCGAGGCCGAGCACCGCGTGCGCGGCGAGCTGCTGAGCGACCTGCTCGCCGCCCCGCAGCACGACAGCGACTCACTCCGCGGCCGGGCACTTCGGCTGGGGGCCGACCTCAGCCAGCCGCACATCCTGATCGTGGCCCACGCGGACGAGGCGAGCAGGTCGCGGCTCCGGCCGGCCGTGGCGCACCTGGCCGCGACACGGCACGGCCTGGCGGCCGAGCAGGATGGCGTCGCGGTGCTGCTGCTGCCGGGGACCGATGCCGCCAGGGTCGTGCGGGAGGCCGCCGGGGCGCTGAACTCGGCGGCCGGCCGGCCGGTGACCGCGGGATCGGCGCTCGTCCCAGGGTGCCCGCAGGCCATCCCGGCCGCCTACCGGGAGGCGCGGCGCGTCGTGGACGCCCTGACCGCGCTGGGTCGGCGGGGAGAGTCGGCGGCCTCGGGCGAATTGGGCTTCCTGGGCCTGCTGTTGTCGGACCGCAAGGACATTCCCGGGTTCATCCAGTCCGCGATCGGCCCAGTGCTCAGCTATGACAGCCGCAGGGGGAGCCAGCTGATGCACACCATCGAGGCCTACTTCGCCAGCAACGGGAACCTGACTAGGGCCAAGGACGCTCTGCATGTGCACGTGAACACGGTCAAGCAGCGGCTCGACCGGCTCACGCGGCTGCTCGGGGACGGCTGGCAGGACGGTGAGCGGGCGCTGGAAATACGGCTCGCCATCCGGTTGCACCGCGCCGGCGCGCACCGCTGGGCTGGGTGACCTGGTCCGGCGTGGCGGCGGTTGCCGCGCTCGCGAGCCCGCGGCGACTTCGCGGCGCGGCCACGCGGCGCTGGGAGTGGGTGGCGCCCGCCCTCGTTGACGGATCGCCGGCCCGGCTGTCGCGGGCCCGGGTCAGGGCGCCGGTGCGGCAGCGGCCAGCCGCGCCGCTCCTTCCGCGCCGGTGATCATGGCGAGCTGAGCGGGCGCGGCGAACACGTCCCAGCGAGCCACCAGATGGATGGGCCCTCCCTTGCCCGGGTGCACCGTCAGGCGGGCGACGACCAGTCCGGTGGCCTGGTTCCAGCGGGCTTTCCCGTCGATGGAGGCGTTGATGACCCACCGGACGCCGTGGAAGTCCATGACGACCGTCTGGCCGCCGGCGAAGGTCACCGTTCCGCCGCGCAGCCCGCAGTCACGGTATCCGCTGAGTTCGCCGTACCGGCTGATCTCATCGCCGACGGCCGCCAGAGCCACCGCCGCGGCCCTGAGCGCCTCCGGGCCGACCGTGTTCCCTGGCCTGGGCTTCGCCGGGGTGGCGGCGGCGAGCAGCCTCGGATAGCGCGCGACCGCGTGGATCGGCGTGACGTGCGGGGCGCACGAGACGTTCTCATGGGCGAGATTGCCGGGGTCGCGCAAGAAGCGCTGGAACACCAGGGCGGGGCAGGCATCGTTCGCGTCCTGGAGCGCGACGTGCGTGAGATTGGGGAATGTCACCAGGCGTGCCGACGGGCCCATCTGGCGCGTGACCAGCGTGGCGCCGCCGAGGCGCGGTGTCAGCGAATCCAGGTCCGCCGACAGGATGAGGACTGGCAGGCGCGCCGGAACCAGCGGCGGGCGCCTTGTTATGGGCGGGAACAGGTGAGCGGGCACCGGCCAGTTCAGGCAGGCGTTGTAGGCCTCGGTGTACTGGTCCATATTGGTCCACTGCCAGACCGTGAACGGCGCGAACGTCTCAGGCGGCTCACGGCGCAGGGCGGCGCGGTACTGGCGGACGCGGGCCGACGGCCGGGCCGTCCTGCTGAACAGCTGCGGGTAATCGGTACAGGACACGGCGAAGTACAGGCCGTCGCTGAACTCGGGCAGCGGATAGTTCGTGTCGTCGAAGCTCAGCGAGAGCGCCGCCAGCCGGAGCAGCGGCGCCGCGTCGTGGTGGCTGAGCAGCGCCAGTGCGGCGGCGTAAAGGTCGCGGTACACGACCGGATCGAAGCCCGCGTTGTTGACCAGGTTGACCAGCGTCATGAGGCTCACCGTCAGCCGGCCGCGGGTCCCGCTGGCCGTGGTGGTCTCCCCGGTCACTGGCGCCTGGCGGAGTCGGCGGGCCAGGCGGGCGATGACCGTCCAGCCCGACCCGGCGCGGCGGGCGACGCGCGCGCATGCGGGCCAGCGGGCGCATGCCGCGCCGAAGGCGCGGCGCGCGGTGATCACCGAGGTGACGTACCACGGGTTGAGGCTGAGCACCTGGTAGGTCGAGTCAAGCGTCACCGAGCGAAGCTGGCCCGGGTACCGCGAGGCGAAGGCCTGCGCGAACCAGCTCCCATACGAGTCGCCGTACAGGTCGACCCGGCCAAGACGCAGGTCCGTGAGCACGCGGGACACATCCCGCGCCGAGTACGCCGTGTTGAACAGGTCGGACGCGCGGACCCAGCCGCCGCCGCCTGGCGCGTCGTCACGGTAACGCCAGGTGTGGTTGAGCATGCGGCCGCATGCGGCCACCGCAGCGTTGAACCGGGGCCCGTACTGGCCGATGCCGCGGAAGCGCTCCAGGCGCGGGCAGTTGACCGGCGTGGACGTGCCGGTGCCGCGAAGGTCGACCATGAGCAGGTTGCGGCTGCCCCGCAGCGGGCCGAGCATGGCCAGGTACTGCGGCTGAGTGCCGATCGAGGAATAGCCGGGGCCGCCTTCGACGGCCAGCACGGTTCCGGCCGGCCGGCCGGCGGCGGGAACCCAGCGGAAGCCGATCCTGATCAGCGGGCTCGCCGGGGACGAGTAATCGAGGGGTACGCGGATGTGGCCGCAGTACGCCAGCGGCCTGGACTGGCACGCGCGGAGGATGACCCGGCCAAGGCGGAGGGTGGCCCCGGCGGCCGCCGGCCGCGCAGGCGCCCGACTGCCGGCTGGCCGGATGCCCCCCCGCGCCGCCGCCAGCACCGGTGGCGCGGCGCAGGCGGCGGCTAGGGCCATCGCCACGACGGGGACCACGGCGCCCGTCATCCGCCCGCGCGGTGCAGGTAGCGGGCGAAGGTCGCTCCCGCCGGAACGCATAGGCGGATCGTACCGCGAGCGGGAAAGCCCCCTGGCCTCCGGAACGCGGCTCGGCGGTGGCCGGTACCGTGAGCGCGTGTCACCGCCGGGCCCGCCCGGGCCGGCGTCAGTTCAGCGAGCGTTGGCCCGCTGGTAGCGCGCCGTTCGGCTGGCCGACGTACCCTCGCGCGCGTGATCCGCGACACCCAAGATCAGCGGGCGCGGCGCGGCGCGCGCCCGGGCCTGGCGGCCGCGCCGGAGGACCGCGGTGATGCTGCCGGCCGCGGTGGCCGCGGCCGTCTTCACCGTCGTCGCGTGCTCCCGATCGGCTTCCCCGCCTGCCACGGGGCTGCGCTGGGCCGACCGGGGCGCCAGCCCGCCGGGCCTGAACTCCATCTCGTGCCCGGCCATCCGGTTCTGCGTGGCCGTGGATGACGCGGGCTACGCCTGCGCGTGCTCGGGCGGGCGGTGGTCGGCAGGGCGGCGGCTGGAGGTCCCGGCGGGCAGCGTCGGGCTGAGCACCGTGTCGTGCCCCTCGGAAGGGTTCTGCGCGGCCATCGACGAGCACGGCCACCCGTTCACCTACGCGGCGGGCCGGTGGTCAGCCGGCCCGCCTGTCCTCGCCCGCGCGCCCTACAGCCGCTTCTACGGCATCTCATGCGCCTCGGCGGGGTATTGCGCCGCGCTCGCCACCTATTACTACAGCGACAGGCCGTGATCTTTGATCCGGCGTTTGTAGTGACTGCGGCGAGCGGTGGCCTGGTGGGCGCGGCGCCAGTCTGACCAGCTCTGGTGGTGGCCGGGCTCGCTGGTGGCCTGGGTGG